>Ga0315913_1004574_pt1 | contig 16758 bp, 13 predicted proteins | sample MpolsnodulesMG_FD_207736 | JGI IMG/M metagenome (GOLD analysis project Ga0315913, IMG submission 207736) | Medicago polymorpha root nodule microbial communities from Los Angeles, California, United States - small nodules | ecosystem: Host-associated > Plants > Roots > Nodule | place: USA... | reverse complement strand
CGCATGGGCCGCAACTACCTCGCAGGCCAACACGGTGACGCCATCAACGCTGTGTTGGCAGCAGCCGGCTACAACTTCTCGCTCCTCCTCAACTGGTTGAGGCAATTTTTTTGGCTGCTCTTCGCCCGGGTGCACGCCGCAGCCAATCCGGACGCTGCTTAGCGCCGATCATTGTTCACGGTCGACTGACCGGGATCACGAGTCCCGACTCAGACATTGTTGAAGTTCCCGGAGGATCTCCTGCATTTTTTGTCGCGTGTCGCGGTGTTCCACCTAGACTTTTTTGACGAGGTGCACAGACCGGGTGAAATTCACATTCTCCGTGAACACCGGCATTTGCTGAATTACAGTTGCGCAATCAGGAACAAATCGCAACCCGCACTCTTTGAAGAGTTCTTCATAGGCTTGTCGCGTGCGCGGTTTGAAATGCGGTAGTTGGTCTGAGACCGTCTCGACAAATGTTTCGGTGAAAACGAAAAAGCTGTTTGGCTTCATGGCCGACGCAATGTTTCGGACGGCTGCTTTCCACTGCGTGTCGTCAACGATGTGAAAGAGTACCTCCGACGCGAAGATAATATCGCTCTTCTGCGGGATCTCCTCGACGATGTTGCGCACGATTAGGTTAGCTTGGGGCGCCAGTTTGAGCGAGTCTTCAACAGCCACTGGCGAGAGGTCATAGCCGGTGTAAATGAAGCCTGTTCTCGTAAGTATTGACGCAAGAAAACCGGTCCCAAAACCGATATCTAAGACTTCGGCGGCGCGGTCATCACCATTCAGCGCCGCCCCTCTTAGGAGTTGAGCCAGGCATGCGAAGAAATAGGCTTGGTATATCTTGCGTTGCCTCATTTCTTCTGGTGATCTGGACCTGTTGCCGGTTGCGCGGTGATCGCCACGCAACTCTTTGTGGCGCTCGACCCAGTAAGAGACTTGATTGAATCCCCCGCTTGCCATTCCGTCACCTCGTGTGGTTGATTTGGCGTTCATTTGTATCGTGAGCATAACAAAGTCGCAATGCTCAGTTGCTGCGTCTACGGGAGTGACTGCGATTGTGGGCGGGCGCTCAAAAGAGATGAAGTGGACGACCGGTGGAAGTAGATATTCTGATAGCGAGGCTAGAGAGCGCCGAAATGGGGGAGCGGGCGATGGACGCTGCAATTGGCCGGCTGCTCGGATGGCGGAAGAAAGTCGAATACGTGAAGCGCAGCGACGATGGTGCCGCTGTGAAGCGGACATTGTGGGTAGTTCCGGCCGGCAACGAAACAGGAATCGTGCCGCAGTTCACGACATCGATTGACGCGGCCATGTTGCTGGTTAACGAAATGGCGGCGGATGGCGCGGGTGGAGTGAGCTGGGCGAACGGAAAGGGAACGGCGATAATTGGCGACGGGCCTTATTGTGTGGCCGCAACGCCGGCCTTGGCCCTGTGCATCGCGGCCCTTAGGGCAAAGAAGGCGCGAGTCGCGAGCGGCGCATGAACGGACGCCTTGGTGGCCTCCGGATAGCGAAACGACTCTTCGTCTCCTTCCGATAGGGTGCTTGAATTCGAACGACACGATCCATTATGCGTCCGATAGCTCGACAATCAGCTAGCGCCGCCAACGGCAATGCTCCGCAGACGCGGTGCCAGCCTGGATACCGAAGGGGCGGCGGCCACCGACAACCCTGCCACGATCAAGGGCGGAACCGATGGTCAAGTCATGGTCTTTACGACAACGAGCGATGCGCGAGATGTCACCATCAACTACAACACGGGCAACATTTTCTTGAAGGGCGGCGTCGATGTTATGCTCGGAACGAGCAATGTGACGATCACGCTGATTTTCAGCAGCTCTGTGACTAAGTGGCTAGAAACCTGAGCTACAGCGTGCCGCATAACATTGCGATGGAGACGGGCTCCGCAGCCCGATTCCCTCGCCAAGAGAACTTGCTCACAGCGGAAAGTCTTTCGGGCTCAGGGCGTCATACCCGTAGTAACGAAAGTCTTCAGCGTAGATTTCATTCACAATCTCGATCGATCGGCGATTGTAGTGCTTCACGTATTTTAGCGGCGTCCGCGACGCGTCCCGGACGTTCAGATCTTCTGTTTGAAGGCACTCAATGTCGAGGAGTGCTTCCAGTTTCTTGGCGTCGTCCCAAAGACATTCAGCCTTTCCAACGAAATCAACGAAGAGCTTTCCATCACGATGAGTAAATTCGTTCATTGGGCAAAAGCAAATCCAGAACGGATCATTACGAATATCGGCGACAGTCACATATTCTTGGATGTATCTGTTGAAATTCTGTCCGATTTTGTCAAAGATTGGTTTCTTCACTGCTTCCCAATGCTTCAGATTATAGGCCGCAAGAAGATCTTGCTGGAATCCTGAGTACAGCCTATCGTATGGGTTTCGGACGAAACTGAACTTGAAGAATTCTTCGGTCAAACCGGAATGTTGCGATTGCAGAAAGCGTCTGATGGGAACGTGCTCAGAAAAATGCTGCGTCGGGCGCCTGATATCGATGTAGGGGCTTAGAGCTTTTCTTAATGTCGCAGATCCGGTCTTTGGGATCACGAAATATATGAACTTCTTCCGCAGGGATATTACCATTCTATTTTCCTATTGATGATTTAGCACCCGATGAATACGCTTGACGTCGTGCTCCTTCAAGGGGAGCGGCGTGCGTGCTGGGCACTTTCGGAACCCTGGAAAGGTAAGTTTTCAATTGCGAATGCTCATTGCCCACAGCTTAAAATTGCTCTATCCCTTCTTACATCGGGCTAGGGGGCAAACATGGCAAACATTTCAGTGGCGTCGAACTATTCGCTCGACATGAGAGCTTTCGACTTCAGTGCAATTTATTATGGGGCGTCGTACGTTCAGTCAGGGACGCTGTTCCGGGTGAATTATAGTGACGGAACGGTCGAAGAATTTCGAGGCATGGGTTTTCGTTACAACTCTTTTGGTGAGCCAACCGCTGGGACGGTGACGAGCTATGCTAACTTCTACGGCGGCCAACGCCTCTTCTACGTTGAAGGCGGGAGCGTCGCGGCGATTAAAATCGTTGCTGCAGCCCAGACCTACAGCACGAGCGATGATCTGAGCGTGATCGTCGAGGTGCTCAAAGGCAATGACACGATCACCGGCGGCAATCTTGCTGATGTTCTCTACGCCTTCGACGGCAACGACGTCATTAACGGCAATGGAGGCAACGATCTACTCTATGGTTATGCCGGCAACGACAAGATCATCGGCGGAGCCGGTGGTGACAGAATAGATGGCGGCGGCGGGAACGACACTGCGTCCTATGTCACGGCCTCGGGCGGAGTTCTTGCAAACCTTGTCGCTCCGGCGACAAACACCGGCCACGCCAGCGGTGATAGCTATTACAATATCGAGAACCTTATCGGATCTCGCTACGGCGACATTCTCGTCGGAAATGCCGCGGCAAACATCCTTAATGGCGGCGATGGAAACGACACGTTCGTCGGCGGTGCTGGCGCGGACAAGCTCTACGGTGGCAATGGTGTAGATACAGCCTCGTACGCTGATGCCGTAGCCGGCGTCACCGTATACCTGGGGTATCCCAGCGGAAACACCAACGAATCTGCGGGTGACAGATATTCGTCGATCGAGAACGTAGTGGGATCAAACTACGCGGACCGGCTCTACGGCACGGACGGTGCGAACAGCCTCATCGCTCGAGGCGGAAATGACATTCTCGGGGGAAACGAGGGCAATGATGTGCTTTACGGCGGGGCCGGCATCGATCGTCTTTATGGCGGTGCGGGCGCCGACACTTTCGTGTTCAAGGCAACGGCTGAGTCGAGTGGGAAAAGCTTCGACACGATTTTCGACTTCGTGCCCAGCGAACAGGACCGGATCGATATGTCGGCGATCGATGCCAGCGCGATCGGCTCCGGCAATCAGGCGTTCTCGTTCATTGGCGCCACAGCATTCACCGGCGAGGCCGGCGAACTTCGGTATATCAAGGGAGCATCCGGCACTGCCGTCTATGCGGATGTAAACGGCGACGCGATCGCCGACTTTAAGATCCTGTTGGATGACGCTATTACTCTCAGCAAAGATCATTTCATCCTCTAGTGCGACATGGGATGGAGTTGCAAAGCTACAAGCCCCGCTTCGGTGGGGTTTTTTGTTGTGGCAGAAACTTCGATCCATATGATTGAGGCTGTGAACTACCGAACTACCAGCCAGCAAGCCAATCGCTTCCTCCGCAAATGACATGACAAACCAACTAACGGTCTCTGGAGCCCAGTCACCATGGTTTATGATGAACGATCATGAAAAGGTTAGGCTACTAGCGTCGACCTAGATTTGAATCGGAACAAGCGCTCTTCGTCACGCAAATATAAATACATCTCCTTCTTCGCGGCTCCACCAAACCTCGTCTGCGTGCCAGTGGTGCGATACTGGTTGTAAAGATACAGAGGCTTCTCGACGTGGATTACGTTGCTCCCGCTGCATTGATCAAGCAAGGGAAACATCAGGCCAACGTCGCTACAATACCGCAGCCAATTTCCATCACCATCTTTTAGGTTGTCTTCCGTGACAGCATCATACAAGTGTCTTTTGAACGTTCTAAGATGCGTCATAAGGAACTTATCCATCCTGCGATAGGATCTAGTATCTATCTCTTCAGTTGTGTAGCATCCCTCGGTATTTAGACGCCCAGATTGATTTACCCAATTCCCATAAGTCATCAGGCAATCCGGATTTTCGATGTAAATCTTTGCAATATCGTACAAAGCTTCAGGAAGAAGCTCATCATCCATATCTATTAGAACACAAATCGCATCAGGGTTGTTCACCTGCCGAATTAGCACGTCTCTTGCGTATGCTGGGCCCTTATTTACGGATGAGGATTGACCATAAATTCTAATCTCTGTGCTCAATGCACTGAGCTTATCCGCCGTCCCGTCCGTCGAACCATCATCATGGTACCTTATTTTAAGGCGATATGGTCCTGGCTTTTGCCTGGCAATCGATGAAACGCATTTTTCAACATAGTCGCGACAATTCCAACCAGTTACAATGAGTTCAAAGGTCAGAGTTTGATGACAGGGTTCGAAATTGCTGGTTGTCCCGGTGATATTTGCTACGTCCTGAACACCTCGATTTCGGCATCCTAGCTCCGTGTACAAATCATTTACGTGATTGCTTATGTGGCGGCGCGGCGAGTTCTGCAGAGCAGGCAAGAGCTTATTAGCAAGAAGCTGGCTTTCTTTCGTGTCGTCCACTTTTACCGCGTTGAATATCGTATGTCCGACCTGCGGCAGCGGCTTGAGCCATCCTTTTGGACGCCGAACTACGAGTGAGGCGAACCCCTTTTGCGCGCTAGCTCTAGCCAACCAAAGGTCAAGCATACCGGGTGTTTCGATATCTTCCCACCTAATGGGCCTCATAGAAGTGTGGAACGCTACCGTGCCGCTGCCTAACTGGTCGACCAACGTGTCATCAGAGGCATCTTTAAAATGGATCACAGATCGATCTTTGATATAGGATTGCGCAGGGTCCTGATAGGTCGTCCCGTGAACACCCACAACGGACGTAAACCCATATCGTATAGTCGCTTCTTTCATTTTTTGAGCATAGTCCGACGGATACAAGATGTCATCGTCGCACAGAAGAATGAAGCAATCGCCGTATGCATCTATATCGTAGAGCTTTCCATTGTCTTTGATATCGCCACTATGCTCGTGACCCAGGAAAGTCTTTATTTTATCCCGCTTTAGAAACGTTGGGACATCCTCATATTCGTTTAGGTATATATGGATTTCATCGACCTGAGGCAACAGGCAGTGTATCACCTTCTCTAGGTTCTCTGCTCGGGGGGGGAATGTCGCGAGTTTTGCAATTATCGGATCACTGGAGTGACGTATCAGTGGGCTAAAGATGTCGCCATTGCGCCGCTTATCAGCGCTGACAGCGCTAACTCGCAAGCGTCTTAGCTCGCCGTCTACTTTTCTTTTGTACTGCTCAAACGACTGGTAAGGCGGCAATATATCAAGCTTAAAATGTTTCGCTAGGAATGCTCCTAACCGTCCCCGCATGGAGGAAGAGCGCTGAGCCATCAGAAACGATATCTTTTTATTGTGCCGCTTCGCTATGTATCTTAAACGCAACGCCTCGTCCTCGAGGACTTTCTTCGCCGCCTTTTCAGCACTGATTTCCGCCTTGGCAAACTTGCGAATCTGCTCTGCCTCGCGCTTGGTCTTGTCTGCGTCCCACCTTGTCTTTTCCGCAAGCAACTTTATCCTGTCGACCTCGACTTTGAGCTCGTCGGCTTCGAGTTTCGCCTTGTCGGCGCCGAGTTTCGCCTTGTCGGCCTCGAGTTTGGCCTTCTCGGCTTCGAGTTTGGCCTTCTCGGCTTCGAGTTTGGCTTTATTGGCCTCGCGCTGTTCCTTAGCTGCCTCGGTCTTAAGAACGGTTGCCGACTTGCGAACTGCCTCGGCATCGCGTTTCGTAGTATCTAGCTCGCGTTTAAGTGCGGTTAGGCGTCTGTCTATTAGAAGGTCTTTATATTTTTCGCCGTTTAAGCTTAGAAGATAATCCTGTGCGTTAAAGCGACCATCAAAGAAAACATTCTTTAGGTGCGCTTCAGTAGCGAAGACATAGGTCGGTGTTGCGTTAAAGCGACCGATTGCAAAATACCCAAGGCCACCGATTTCCGACTTTACATCGAAGAGCGAGCTGAAGCTCTGACATTCGACAATGAGAAGGGGTTGATCTGCTCTAATTGTGTTCAATGCGCCCCGCAATGCGGGGAGTTCAGCACCTTCAACGTCTATCTTTAGCAGCGCCACGGGTTTTCCTGCCGCCAACGAATCTATCGTGTCAGCTTTCACAGGGCCGGATGGATCTTCTTGGAAAAATGCTCTTCCCAAGTTGGCGTCGTCGGGCTCAACTATGCTGCCTGCAGTCCGATGTGACCAAGCGGCCACCGCGCGCGGCACGATTTTCCCCACAAGATTGTTCAGTCCAATATTTTCTTCTAGCAACATTGAAGCTTCTGGCGAAGGCTCAATGGCTAATGTTCTCAGCCCCAGAACTCCAGAAAAGAATATGCTGTGGTTGCCGATATTTGCGCCAACGTCGATGGCCCAAGAGTCCTTGAAATCAAAGCAAAGAAGCGATCTCAAGATCTCTGGTTCATAAAAGCTTCCGCTTTTGCGAATGATTTTTGCTATATGATCATCAGGATTATTGATTGCGATTTGGAAAAGTTTGTCGTCAAAGTTGACCTTGAGAATTTGCTTTTCCGTCATCATTTCCTCAATTCCGTCACCAAACGTAGTGGCGGGGGAAGTCCGAATAACTCGGAGATGATGCCCCGGCCCGTTTTGTCAACCCCGTCCTGCAAGATAGAGACCACAACTCGTATCGTCGCAAACAAGCGCCGTCCGATCAGAGCGGCTCAAGACGCCACGCAATAATGCAAGGCTTAGGAAAAGTCAAAGTGACAAAGGGCGTCCTGTGCATGTCGAACCCTGGCTGCTTTCGGGCGAAGCTGGCAAGTTTCAATTTCACCAGTTCGCCTGACCTGCATATGTGAATGTGAATCAGTGGGACTGAGCTCCGCCCTCTCCGAATGGAACGATCGAGACTCGTGGCCTGCCTCGTTCCCATAGGCAATCTGGGAACCAGGCCAATGTGATGTTGTGCCGTCGACGGAGTGCACTTATAACCCGGTAATTGGGCCTTCACAGGCTCGATCGCACCAGCTCTCAACGAGGTCTAAATTGCATATCGGCAAACGTGTTCGCTTCGCGTACCTGCTATCGAGCAAGAGATTCGCGGAGGCACTTGCGACCGTTGGGGAGAAAGATCTCTCAACGGCTCGGAATGCGGTATGGGCCCTTTTCAAACTCGGATGCTATCGCTCCGCGATTGCCCTCAATCGAAATCCTCGCACCGGGCGAGAGGCGCTGGCGCTTGGCACATCGTTGGCAGCCTGCGGTGATATTTTGGGTGGTTGCCAGGTGATTCGCGACGCCTATTCGGAAGGCCTTCTTAATTCGAAGTTGCTGAACGAAACAGCATGCGCGATTGCGCAGTATAGCCCAACTGCTGCTCTTGGGCTCATAGAGAGATCTCCGTCGGCTAAACCAGAATTGCTCACAGCATTGTTGGTCGCGCATGATCGCATCGATGAAGCGATCGTGGTGGTGAAAAAGACGCTTGCCGAGAATCACGGTGCAGTCGATCCGGATATATTCTTGCTGAAGGCAAACCTTACAGCGGACTACGCGCTGTCGCTCGAGCTAATGAACGAGTATCTGGCCGCGTATGGCTTATCCCCGGTAGGCACCAAGGACGATCTTGAAGCACCATCTGCCGCGAATCTGACGTCGACAATCAAAGCGGGTTCTATTCGGGGACCGCTGGTGACCGTCACAATGCCAGCCTACAATACCGCTAAACGCATCGGGGCCTCCATCGAATCCCTGCTTGCCCAATCATATAGAGACATTGAAGTACTCGTGGTTGACGATGGCAGTACGGACGAGACTGTAGGTATTATTAGAGCACTCGCCGTGAGAGATTCTCGCGTTCGCCTCATCGAGCGATCCGAGAATGGTGGCCCCTATGCCGCGCGAAATATGGCACTAGCGAACGCGCGGGGCGACTTCGTGACGTGCCATGACTCCGACGACTGGGCACATCCCGAAAAAATTCATAAACAAACTGCGCCACTGCTGAGGGATCCCAGTTTGATTTTTACACTTTCTAACTGGGCTCGCATCCAAGATGATGGTTTGTTTTATGCTAGACAAGTCTATCCACTGACGCGGCTGAATCCAGCCTCGCCGTTGTTCCGTAGGACGGAAGTCATCGACAGAGCTGGTTTCTACGACAATGTTCGTACGGGGGCAGACAGCGAATACATTGCCCGACTTAAGTTGATTTTTGGCCGGCGCGGCTGGCGAAAGCTCAGCGAGCCGTTGGCGTTCGGTGCCCACCGCCCCAACTCGCTAATGACCGATAGCGCAACTGGAAGTGCCAGAGGCAAAGCTATGAATGTGCAACGTTTGGAATATTGGGAGACTTGGATGAATCGGCATGTAAACGCGCTGCGCAATCGTCAGAGCCTATATCGACCGTTCGAAACGTTTAATGAAGACGAAAGATTGCGCGCGCCGAGTGCCCGTGAATAGTTCAAAGCCCTAGGGCATCCCCGCCCTTAGGTGCGATCCGCCAGGGAGTCAGGCTCGGTCACGTATGTTATAATAGCTCATCACGCCGATCCCCCACGCAAAGAGCAGCCCCAGAGCCACAAGAAAAGCATTCAGCAACCGGCTCGGATATTGCGCCATCTGCGAAAGCGTCGGCTCGATGAACAGCGCGAGGTAGCGCTGCCGATTGTTCGCATCAATGCGCGCCTTCTCAAGAGAGCCGAGTGCGGCCGTATAAGCCCGCTCCGCGAATTCACGTTCGGTCTCCAGTTCCTCGAATTCGGCGATTCGGCCGGCGACGTCGGGCGCGTTGGGGTCGTTTGCAGCCGAAGGGTTCTTTTCGCCCGCGCCCAACCGCTGTCGCTCGACGGCGAGTTGTTGTTCCAGGCTCTCGATGCGGGTCTTGAGCACGCGGATGCGGGGCGTATCCTCGCTCATCTGGCTCTTGGCCGTGGCGAGATCAGCGTTGAGCTTCGTCAGTTCTCCTTCCAAGCCGCCGATCAGCTGAATCGCGAGCTTCGCGCCTTCTTCCGGGCTGATTTCCTGGGATTTATCGCGATACTCGCGCAGCCCTGCCCGGGCGTTTGCAAGGCGCGCTTCGCCGGCGAGCACCTCGTCCTGCGCGGCGCGCAAAACGTCGTTGCGCGCCGAGAGCGAGAGGCTGTTCACAAGACTGTCGCTCTGGTCGACGATGAATTGCGCAATCTCCTGCGCCTGTTTCGGCTCAAAGGCCTTGACGGTCACTTGCATGATGCCCGAGGCGTGGTCGAAATTGACCTTCACCATATCACGCCAATAGGCAAGCTTCTCCTCGATCGGCAGATCGGAGCCGATGCTGTAGAAATAGTCGAGCCCGCGGGTGGCATAGATCTCCTCGAGCTTGAATCGCCGGTCCGCATCCGCGGCCATGCGCTCGCTCAGGATATAGTCCATGAGGATATAGCTGTCCGAAACGGTGCTGCCGCCGGACGCCTGGGTGAACATCCCGAGGATGTCACTGGAAACGCCGCCTTCTATGCTGCGTACGGCGAAGGATGCCGTGCTGTGGTACTGGTCGGCCGCGATGAAAGCCATGTAGAGCGAGGCCAGCGTTGCCGGAAGAGCGACGAGGCCGAGGAAGGAGGCCGCGATAACGGTGTGGCGGAATGACAGCTTCTTCAGCCATTTTGGTCTCACGTCGGGCTTATTGTCCGGCAGGATCCTGTCATGGCGTTCGCGAAGTGGGATAACAGGTGCGCTCTCTCGTCCGAGCAAGCCTTCCAGAATGGCAACGCCCTTGCTTTTGGCATCGCCATTGGCAGTCGCAGTATTTCGGTCGGGGTGCGCGGAACCTGGCCTGTCCACCGCCGCGTCGTTCCTGACTGCCATTTAACTTTCCTTCATGTTCTTGTCGTGCGCGCGGATCGCGTCTTCGACATTCTCATAATAGGTCATCTTGCCTTTTTCCAGCACGACGCCGCAATCGCAATAGTCGCGGATCGTACCGGTGCTGTGCGAAACCATGATAATGTCGGATTCCTGCAGCTTGGTCTCGAAGATAGCTTGGCACTTTTTCCTGAAATTTGCGTCACCGACGGCGGTGATTTCGTCGACGAGATAATAGTCGAAGTTGACGCCCATGCTCAAGCCGAAGGCGAGGCGCGCCTTCATCCCTGAGGAATAGGTGCCGACAGGCGCCTTGAAGAAAGGGCCGAGCTCGGCGAAATCCTCGACATAGGCGATCAGTTGCTCTGTATCGACGCCGTAGATTCGGGCGACGAAGCGCACATTCTGTTCGCCGGTCATAGACGGCTGGAAACTGCCGGCAAAGCCGAGCGGCCAGGAAATCTTGCCGCGGCGGACGATTCGGCCTTTGTCGAGCTTTATGGCGCCGGCGATGAGCCGCAGCAGCGTCGACTTTCCGGCGCCGTTGCGGCCGAGCAGGCCGACGCTCTTGCCGCGGTTGAGCGTCAGCGAAGCATCCTCGATGACCGGCTTCTTGATGCCCTTGGTGCGTGCGTATTTCGTCGCCTGCTCGAACCGGATCATTCGTTTCTCAGCGTTCTTCTGGAAAGGGTGAAGATCAGCATTCCGGCAAACAATGTCAGAAATGCGATTCCATAGAGATAGCTCATGTCGAGGCCCACCGCCCTGTATTCCGGATAGAACCCCTTGCGGAAGCCCATGATGATGTGCACAAGCGGGTTGATGAGCACCAGGTCGCGATAGGGTGCGGGGATTGAATCGGGCAGGAAGAAGACCCCTGATATCAAAAACAGCGGCCGGTTGACGATACCGAAGACTTGCTCGTAGAGCGGATATTTGAGGAAAAGCACGCAATTGACCATGGCGACGCCGAGGCCGAAAAGGCAGGCGAGCGCGATGGCCTCCAGGATCGAGGGCCAGTGAAGGTCGGTATCGACCCGCATGGTGGCGACGATCGTACCCAGTACGATGAAGGCGACCAGCGATGTCGTGCCCATCTGCAGGACGAAGCGAGCAACGATTGTATCGATCGGCGCCACATTCGGATAGCTGAGCAGCGCCTTGTTGGCCTTGACTGCTGTATTCAGGTAGCTGGTCATCGCCTGGTAGAACTGGAAGGCGATATAGCCTGTGGCGAAGAAGAGCGCGAAGCTGGTGCCGAGCGCCGGCGCCCGGGCGATCGCCTGGAAGATTGCGGTCATCAGCAGGATGTGGGCGGCCGGATCGAGCAGCGCCCAGACATAGCCGCCGGGTTTCGAGCCGAAGCGTGTCGACATTTCCCGTACCAGCAGAGCGGCGACGACACGAAAATGGGTGGCGACGTACTCCATCTCAATCACCCGAACGGATAGAGGATGCGGCCGATGATGCGGAACTTCCGGTCGGAGAGGCTGCGGAAGAAGCGGATCGGATCGGCCCTGAAATCTTCGACATCGCGGTCACTGCCCATCTTGCGAATAACCGGCGTGACGAACGCGGGCAGAAGGTGGCGCCAGCCGAAGAGGCCATAAGGCCCCCAGGCGCGCCACGCCGGCCGCGGCCGGGCAAGGCCCTGCGGCTCTTCCAGCTGCGTTCTGATTGTCGCGACGGTTTCTTCGAATGATGATTGTTCTCCGGTCTCGGGATCGAAGTAGCAAGGATAAAGCAGATAGGCGCCCGCGAACAGCGCCTCGATGCTCAAGCGCCGCCCGCGGCGCGGGTTAGGTTGGCGGTCGTCAGTCAGCCCCCATCCGGAATAGAAGGGACAGCCGGCGGTGGTGACCTCGATACCGCGGATGATCGCCTCGAAACCCGCGAGCGAGGTGATCGTATAGACGTGGTCGACGGTGCGCAGCGCCTCTGCAAGCGGCAGGCTCTCTGTGACTAGGGTGCAAAGACGCGCGACTTCTGCGGGATCGGACCTTGCCGGCCGCACCCGGCTCAGCACGTCCGGATGCGGCTTGTAGAGGATCTGGGCGTCGGGCTGTTCGGAGGCCGCGAGCAGCACCAGGTCGTTGTTGGTCATATGGCTGAGGCAGCCGTAGCGGACGGAAGCATCGTCCTCCACCTGGCCGACGACCAGCACGCGCTTGCGCGTCTTCTCGCCGTAAACCTCCTCGGCCGTTCGCTGCCGGCCGCCATTATATTTGCTGATGCCGCTTTCGGTGAGAAGCGTGATGCCGGCGCGCGCGCGCGTCATCAATTCCGCATCCGCCTCGAAATCGTAGGTTCCCAACAGCTCCTCGAGCTGGGAGGGATGCCGGCAGTCGAAATAGATCGCCTTGCTGTCGAGCGCCAGAGAGAGGGGAGGCGTGCGGCTGGCGCTCGGCCGGGCCGAACGAAGGAAGCCGTCCTCTATGAAGGTGACGGGAATGTTCCGCGCTTTTGCCAATGCATCAAGTGGCTGCGGCAGATCCGGGCCCCAGGCGAGAAATTCGGGGTCCTGCTCGGCCAGGATCCGCGGCTTCCAGACGCGCTCGAACTCGCGTTCGCCGAGATTCATCGGAAGGAAGTGGAAGTGCCTGTCGGGGAAATATCGTCCGAAAGGCTCCCGCTTCCACTCGGCGATCTGGACGGCAAAGGTCGGCACCGGCTCCGGTGTGGGAGCGGAGGAAATAATGGCGAAGCCTTCCCTTTGTCGTTGCGTTAGCGTCATCGGTGCCTTGGATCCGAAAAAGCAATACTGCTATCTACATGCCCTCCGTTCGATCCGCCAGTCTCGAGCGCTCGCTGCTTGTCACAATTATTGGTCTCGGATGGCCGCGCGTTCAAGCTCTCGGAGTCGTTCGGTGCAAATGAAGCCGCTGTAGATCGTAAGCAAGGCCTGTATGGTTTGGCCCACGCGACCAGCATCTGGCGCGGATGCTTCGCCGACCAGTGTTTCGAACCACAATCCGTCGCGCCGCCTGAGGACAACGCCGAAGGTCAGCATTCCCCTGATCTGGTTGCTCACTTCAACGCGCATGGCAACGAGTTGGGCCCGCGCCCCCAACATCGATCGGACCGTGTGACTGTCGAGGCTTTTGACGCCGACTTCGCGATACCAGCCAGCCTTGACGATTTGCGCCAAGCCAGGGGCATCGTTCTTGTCCGTCTTGTTCATTTGCATGTTCAAGGCCGCCTTGGCGTGGCGGGCGTCGAGACAGACGATCGGCAACCCTTCTCCTTTCAGCGCATGCCAATGCCAGGTCGATAGCGGTCCGCTCTCCAGTCCTATCCGGATCGCATTCGGCGCCTTGGCTTTAATGGCAGCCGAAATGCCCTCCGGGGTCGAAAGGCAGGTGCCCTGCCAAACGATCTTGCCATCGCTGCCAATGACGCACACGTGTGTGATGTCCTGCGACACGTCCAGTCCGACGAACTGTTCCATGGCCTGCTCCCGCGTTGAGTTGAACAGCGGCAGGATAGCACCGACCGCAATTATCCCATGTCGGTCCCGGCTTCCACCCTTCGGGCGGCGCTATGCTAAGCCTCCTGCGGCTGCGCTGTTAACCGGTCAAGTTGCGCGCGAACTGGCTTCGACGCTGACGCGTCTGCGCCTGGTACGCTCATCTCACTTGCCATGGCCCTTGCGGGCCAGCTGCCGCATCCCAGGTCATCACGGTGCTGCGGGGGGAGGGGCCAGTTTGACTGCTCTCGCAAACGGGCTGGAGCTCGGTTTCGTCGTTCCGCGCCAGGCTCTATCAGGTATGGGCGGTGACTTCTCCGAGCCGGCAACACGCAGGTTCTCGATTTCCTGGCTGCTGCCAGGTCGTTCAGATCGGTGCCAAGATTGGGACCCGCACTTCGATCACGGAGGTGCAACCACCAAATTGGTTCGGAGGCCATCACGTCTTATGGCTTGAAGTATGTGATCGGTGCTCCAGGGAGGACGGAGCAGTCGATTCCTCTTCGGGAAGGCGAGAACATCGATCGTGCCACTTTTGGCCGGAAGATTTGTGCGGCCACATGCTATGCCGCTATTTTCAACTTGGCCTGTTCCAGCGACCAATACTCCATGTCGAAGAGATCTGCCTCGCTGATCGGGGTGAAACAGCCATAGGCTTCCGCGGCGTTGATTACCCGGACAGCCTGTTCGCAGAGATCTCCGGCGATTTTGGCCGCCTTGGCATTCGCGCCGATTGCGAACATGCCTTTGCCAAGCACCAGAACGACGCGTGGATAGACGTCCAGTATCCGTTTCGGCTCGTTGGCGCGGGTCGCGTTTTTCTCAAAGTAGGCCCTGTAGCGGTCCGCATAAGCGGCTAACGCGCTTTCGATTGCGCGTTCATCCGCATCGGCCCCGATGATCATCGGCCAGGGCTTGATGCGAATTACGTGGTCGGGTGTCACTGTGCCGCGCAGACTGATCGTCTTAACGTTCGGGTTCGATGTGAGTTCGCGGATCGCTTCGGTCGAACGGTAATCGAGGAAGACACCCTTTGCGAACGGCGACCCTTCCCGCATCAGTGCTTTTTCCAGCCGCGCAGCAAGCGCCGCGTCTCTCTCGCCGTCATTGGGCTGGGGGCCTGACAGTGCCACGCCGGCACGGGCGAGTTCCTGCTCTGCCAGTGTGACGAATTCGATCATCAGCTCGTAGGAAGCCCGGGCATCGTTTGCGAAGGTGAAGAGGCCGTGATTTTCGAGCCAGAGACCCTCGCAACCCGAATGGTTGCGATAGATGCGGTCGGCGGCGATGGAAAGATCGAAACCGGGCATCACATAGGGCACATAGGCGAGGCGATCGCCATAGATGCGGCGAATGGCGTCGCGCATGTTCGGCTGATCGGCGAGCGCCAGGACCGCTGTCGCATGCGTGTGGTCGACATAGTCAAAGGGTATGAAGGCGTGCAGCAGCGCTTCGACGGACGGGTTCGGTGCATCCTTCTCGATCAGGCTGGCACGCAACAGTAAGACCATGTCCGGGTCTGAGAGTTTCGGGGTGTTGCGGGCTTCTAGCAGCGGCGCAAGGCGCACGGCGGGCAGGCCCGGTGCCTCGATCGTGTCGAGGTCCCAGCCGCTACCCTTGATGTGCATGAGGTCTTCGCCCTCGTCAGACCTTACCTTGACCGAGGTGTTGCCGCCGCCGTGCAGCACAAGGTCCGGGTCGCTGCCGATGAGACGGGAGGTATAGATGCGAAGGCCGAGCGCCTCACTCTGTCCCTCAGCAAGTGCCGCCTCTACAAAACGTGCTGCGTCCTCGTCGCTCCAGCGGCTTTCCATGCGAATGGTCCTGTCCATGAATGAAGGTCGCGGGCAGCCGGAGCCGCCCGCCGTTTGTGGGTGCTCAGAAGTCGAAGTTGCCAATGTTTTCCTTAGTGAAAACGGTGCGCTCCGGCAGCAGGATGATGCCGTTGCCATCGGCTTCGTAGTCGTAGCCCTGTACTTTGTTGGCTGAGACTTCGACGGTACCAACGCCGGGGATCTCCAGCTTCTCGCCGACCTTCATGGGGCCGTTCTTCAGGACATGATCGGCAACGAAGACCGAGATCTTGCCTTGCTGCGTGACGTCCCAAAGGCCGAAGCGCTGGATGGTGCCGCGCTCGATATAGGGCCGCATGACGTTTGGGGTGGAGAAGCCGACGATAGTGACGCCCTCGGCGCGCTTCAGGTTTTCCGCCGCCTGCGCTGCTGCCGGCAGGGCGTTGGCGTCGGGCGCGATGATCGCGTCGAGGTCAGGATAGGTCTGCAGGATGCTTTCGGCCGTCTGCAGCGACTTCTGCGCGTCGTTGTAGCCGTACTGGGTGGTCACAATTTCCCAGCCCGGATGCTCCTTGGAGATCTTCGCCTTGGCGGCTTCCGCCCAGGCGTTCTGGTCGGTCACAGTCGGGCTCGAGTAGAAGAAGGCGACCTTTGCCTTTTCCTTCGTCACACCCTCGGCCGCCATGTCAACCAGAAGGCCGCCAAGCTGCTCAGGCGTGCCCTGGTTGATATAGTAGCTGCGGCAATCCGGGTTGACGTCGCTGTCCCAGGTCATGACGAGCACGCCGCGTTCCATGGCGCGCTTCAGCGCCGGGCACAGGCCGTCCGGAGAGACGGAGGAGACGATGAGCGCGTTGTAGCCCTGGTTCACGAAATTGTTGATGAACTGGACCTGCCCGGAAACGCTCGGCTCCGTCGGGCCGTCATAGGTGACCTTGGCGCCGACTTCCTCGCCCGCC
>Ga0315913_1004572_pt1 | contig 16760 bp, 12 predicted proteins | sample MpolsnodulesMG_FD_207736 | JGI IMG/M metagenome (GOLD analysis project Ga0315913, IMG submission 207736) | Medicago polymorpha root nodule microbial communities from Los Angeles, California, United States - small nodules | ecosystem: Host-associated > Plants > Roots > Nodule | place: USA... | reverse complement strand
GGGAGGGAGGGAGAGAGAGAGAGAGATAGGGGGGGAGGGAGGGAGGGAGAGAGAGAGAGAGAGAGAGAGAGGTGGTATATATAAGAAGATTGCCAGTATGAGGATGATGTTTGATCATTGAGTATCTCCATGAGGGGGATATTTGTCATGGAAGTACGAAACGAATGGAGTCCAGTCAGTTAATAAGACATATCCAACTATGTCGGCTGCTTTCGACATAGAGAGAACACGACATGAAAAAGTTTAACTTCTTGCTAAGGTTTGGAATAGTTGGGCCCAGTCAAAGTAAGTATCTTCTCTTGTTAGATGCTCCAAGACAGTGTTCCTACCTATTAAAATCTCTTAAGAAATTGGGTCATCATTGATCTTAGTGGTATATTGTGTGTATCATCACGACATCACACACACACACACACACACATATATACACACACACACACACACACACATATATATATATATATATATATATATATATATGGTAGCCTTCTTTTAAAAGGAATGGTTGAAATCAAAACATGACTTAAGTGAGACATGTGCAATTCATGTGTCATTCTCATTCCATCGCTTGCGCACCAGCGCGTTAACGCTTCCTCACATCTTATGGTTATGCTTTCTCCATGCTTGGACAATTAATAATTTGCCATCGAGTCCCTATAACACTCTTGTAAGCATGTAAATATATAATGTTTTGAGCATTTTACACGTATTAAAAAATATAATTAATTTTGTATGGAAAAAAGATATAATGAATTGTTTTACAAAATTGTCCTTGATAAATAGTATGTGAAAGATAAATTAAAGAATTGAAAGAAGATAGAGTAATAAATAGTTAAGAATATAATAAGAAAAATGGTCATGCTAACTTGTGCCTTTAGAGATTTTAAGCATTCCACTAATAGTAAGAATTTATCGAAAAAAATTAATATTCAACATTTTGAGTAATAAATTAACACAATTTTCAATACATAATTTCTATTAGCAGAATTATCAACAATTTAACACGCACCCTAAAGGCACAAGTAAACATTTCCCAACTATATTTATTAAAATTATTTTTTGGTTAAAATCTAAATTCTGGAAACAGATTCATATAAAACTCGTGCAATGCACGTAATATTTCTAGTTATGACATAAAATTAAGATTATAGTCTTTGAAGCAATAATTTTTTTTTTTTTAAAGGAGTCTTTGAAGCAAATTATTATTTTCAATACTCAACCATTAAAGTTACTTTTTTTTTGTTTTTGTCAAGTAACCTAGTGGCTAGAACTCACACGATTAAATTGTGGAGAAGTGGAGTGTCCGGGGTTCGAACCCGCGAACCCCGGCCCCTACATATAATATGCGATATCCCTACCAACTGAGCTTACTTTTATAGGTGGCGGGGTTAATAATAAGGCGTGATATACCTTAATCAGATAGCAGGATGATATCTTCAAGGGTTTTTCTATCATGTGCAAATTTGCACATGTTAAGAAGTTTCAAAATTAAGAGAAAAGAATATCCATCTCTATATTTAAGACTTTTTTGTCAAAATCATAAAAATTTAGAAAGTTGATATTTGTATTAAAGTTATTTGTAATCATTATTGTTTATGTACAATTTTATTTTTAAGAGAGAGAGTTAGTTTATGTTTTCAACATACTATTTAATATTTATTGCTGATTCAAGAACAAAATATATAATAAATAAGGGTATATAGATAAAGAAATAATTAATCTAATTGAACATAGCAAATGGATCATATAAAAAGGACAAAAAGAATTTTCAAAAGAGTCTCTTATAATTAGAAACGGAGTAATAATTTTATTGGCTTCCTTATAATCATTTTAAAGAATAAAACCATAAAGCCATGGTTCATGAAATGATGAAAAGAAATAAAAATATATTCCAGTATAATTAATAAATATCAATTCATATAAATTATTTTTTATTACAAAGAGAAGAAGTCCAACTCATATACTCCCTCCGTCCCAAATTGTATGACGTTTTGGGCATTAATGTTGCATTGGTATTGTAAAACGACATATAATTTGCGCAATTTTTTTTCCTAAAGCGACATACAATTTGAGACGGATGGAGTAAATTATATTATAAGGTAATGACACATTTATTTTAAAATCATAATAATTCTTCGGTATGTTGTCGTACTATTTCATATGTGGTACTCAGATAATCAGTGACGAACGGATAGCACATCGTTTAAAAATATATATTAAATAAAGCATTTATAAAATAACATTTGTAGATGGCACACTCTAATTGGCCTGTGGAATCTAGCGACGAACATATTGACATATTTGATCAAGGCATTTATAAACATAGTATTTGTTGTTTCCAAGTTTTGGACAATCAGCATCAGTTTCACAGAAATTTCCAACTGTATAAATTTTAAAGATAATAAAATAACATTACCAAAACATGATAAATGGTGGCGTACGAACTAAGAAGTAAAGGAGAAAATTTGAAAAACGATGAAAAAATGTCTTACAATTAGTTTCCATCCCAATGAAAAGAATTAAACTCATGGCATAAATAAATTTGATAGTTGCAGACATATTTTTCCACTTTGCATGTAAAATATAGAACGATACCGAAACAAAACAAAAAACAAAAAATATTATTTGTTCTCTTTATAATGTATAGTGTATAGAGTTCATTCTTTAATTAAGTAATTACTAGCTTTTATAGAGTTATAAAAATCCTTTTTCAAAATTATTATCATTATTAAATATCTCTTTATATACAGTTTGTCCCTTTAGCACAACTAATAAAGAGGTCACATAATAGTAATGATTTTTTTTTTAACATTTCATGATAGGAGAGTGAAATTTACATTTTTTAATATTTAATTACTCCTAACTTTTCATTAATTTTTAACCTTTCGTGAGAGTGAAAGGAAATATTTCTTTAAGAACCATGCTAAAGTTTTTTTTTTTAAGTAAAATTTATTCTAGCATTTCATTACTTATATTGTGTTTCCCAAAAAAAAAAGTACTTATATTGTGTTCAGTACAATTTTTATATCCACCGAAATATGGAAACTAGCTGACAATGTGGCCGCCTTCACTAAGCTATAGACAACCTCATTTGCTTACCTCCAAATGATGACACCCGATCAAAATAGAATTTAAGAGTATGTTTGGATGAGGGAATGTAATGTTTAGAAGGAATTCAAATACTTTGAGGTGAATTTCATTGTTTGGATAACAATTTGAAGAATTTTCAAAATGATGGAAATTTATGAAGTATTTTGTTCAAGTTAAATTTAGAGAATTTCAAATGACACTTAAAATTCTTCATTGTTATATTTTTTTCAAATTTTTCATTTTGATCCCCAAATTTTTCAATTTGACCCCAATCAATTTTTATAAAAAATTGCAAATTGACCCCTTAAATTTTTCAAAAATTATAATTTGACCCCTCAAAAATTTTGAAATTAACAAATTGACCCCTAATTTCAATTTTCAAATTTGGCCCAAAAAATTAACATTTATAAAAGTTGCCAAAAAATGATGACAATGAATTTTTTTATCATTCCATCCAAACAAAAGCATTGAGAAATGAAAGTAATTTAATTGAATCATTTAAATTGCCTAGAATTCTAAATTCTTTAAAATTTTCCAATTACCTCATCCAAACACACTCTAAGGGTCTTTTATGAGTCATTTTACAATATTTTACGTCAGGTTTTTTTATTTTTTATGTTTTAGTCTAGATATGTAATAAATTGAAGAAACGATCATTAAAAGAGCAAAATGTCAAGAAGACCTTGAAATAAGTTTGAACGCACCCTAATCAGACAACTTTGTTGTTGTGCTACGCTTATTAAAAGATGTGTCAAGTAACCTCTTTGGGTATTGTCACTACGGACATTATAGTGATGAGAAATACACAACGAGTAAAGAAATTCAGAAAAACTGTCTATTAGGGGTTGCATGATCTCGGAAGAAGACTTACACAAGATGAAGTAAAATTGATGGATCCACTGCTTTAGAAAAAGAAAGGGGGGGCAAAATTTTACATCTCCAAGTGTTAATAGAGGTCCACACTGTAGGAATTAAGTTTACATGAAGAGGTCCCAAATGGATTAACCATGATAAGGTCTTCAAAAAGCTTGGCAGCCACCTGTTCAATTTTGAAGTTGCATGGATATCTCTTCTTGATTTTTATAGATTAGTTACTGATAAGATCTACGTGGAATGAAGCATAAAACTCCAAAGACCGTGCATTAACCACGAGCCGATAGGTAGAGAGCGATTGTGAGAATGAGCGTATCAAGAGCGATGGTGAGAACAGTGAGAGGCCGCGGCAACCGGTTCAGTCGAGAAGACCGCGCCGGATCCTTTCTTCAGTGGAGAGTTATAGGGAGGGATGGGGCCATATGCCAGGGAGGCACAAACGGGGGGAAACATGGGGAATGGTCTTGGGTGAGTTACAAAGAAAGGAAAGCATTGGGACCGGAAAGCAGCGGACGAAATGGACAGCGGCAGAGCAACGAATATGGTGGTTCAGATTCTTCAAGGGGAGACGGTTTTAATTGGTATGGAGAAGACAGATTCAGAAACAGGTCGAGCAGTAGGGATGGTTGGAGTGCAGCGCCTTCTAGGGTTAGGGTTTTGCATGAATACGGACATGGACGATCATTGACACACCGTCGTGATCGTCCATTTTCATGCTCATGAGAGGTTGCAGCGCACGACAGGTTTGATCAACGTCGTGCTGGGGACGTAAATGTTAACAGTGGGGCATGCAAGAAAGTGGAAACAACCGCAACTGATGGAAGTGGTAATGCTCCAGTTGTGTCGACTCAGGTATCAGCTGTGTTTGACATAACTAATTTCCCCAATCATCTGTTGTATGTTAATTTAAGGAAAGGGTTGGAGGTTTATGGAATTTTGTCGGATGTTTATGTATCTCTATACCGTAATATTCATGGACAGAGTTTTGGTTTTGTAAAATTCTTGAAAGTGAGGGATGTGGCAAAGTTGAACAAGGCTCTTAACAATGTTTTCTTTGGGGACTTGCGACTGTTTGTGAACGTTGCAAAGTTTGATAGGTTCGTGAAGGAGGAAGGGAGTAAGGAGGGAGTAGTGGGGAGAACGAAAAAATGGAGTAACGTGGGAGAAAAAAATGGTGATGTTTTGGAAGGAAAAAATAAGATGGAGTTGAAGGGAGGAGAAGTGGTAAGAGGGGGTAACCATAAGCTTGAATTAGAAAAGGGGAAGGAGGCAACCATTTGAAGTGAGGAGGAGAGGGAGAGGGAGTTGGTGGTTAAGGTGGGGGATATTGTCTGTTTGGGGAGGAAGGAGAGGGTGGAACCGAAAGGTGTAGGTGGGGAAGTCAAGGATGTGTTGAAGATTGATGAAGGGGTGGGGAAGGAACCGGCTGGTGGTATTGAGATCGAAGCGAAGGTGATGTGTAAATTCATGCCATTAACAAAAGACATTGGTTGGGCTTCAAAGAGTTTTTTAAGGAGACTGTTGTGAATTATGAGAGGGGTGCATGGGTGAGATGTTATGGGGTTCCCCTTCAGGCATGGAACAATATCTTTTTTTTGGAGTTGGCAGCAACACAAGGTCGACTTCTTAAAATAGATGATTGTAACATTAACAAAGACATGATGGACTATGCTCGGTTTTTAGTCGCTACTCCTTTGTTGAAAGAAATAGATGTTACTGAAGAGGTGTGGATTGATGGGAAGATGTTTCCAATTTGTGTTATTGAGGATGTAGAGTTTGGGTTTGTTGAGGACGCTTGTTTAGTTGAATGTGAAGATGATAATAATTTACAGTGTTTGGTCCCGAAAGGTTTCAAAGAGGACGAGCCTACTGTGGATACTCTTGTGAAACAAATATACGATGATTGGGTTTTAAAAACAAATGATGGCAAGGAAGTTCAGAGTGATACGATAAATCAACATCCTAAGCCATCCCAGCCGGACACTGTACACGTTGTGGAAAAGGAAAACAGTAATCTGATGTAAGATTTTTACATGTCATATTCCTATTTACACGTGAGTATATTAGGATCGTTTCCACAGGGAGTTGCGTATATCTTAAGCATTTCAACGTCATTTATCATATTAAGTGTTTGGGTATAAATGTTTGTTTGTTTAAAACTATTTTAACTATTTGACAAGAAAATAAACAGAGACGAGATATGTCTAACATGGGAAACAGAGACGGGACAAATATTTATCTCTTATACATAAAAAAAATATCATTGAAGAATATAAAAAACATGGGAGAAACATTTGTCAAAAAAAGATAAATATAAAAATATTCCGGACACATGCTTATCACTAACACGCACACATAACAAATATTAGTAATTTTTATTCAAAAAAAACAAATATTAGTAATTCCCTAAAAAAAAATTAATAATTAATACATAAAAATGGGTAAAATATTAGTAACCGATACATAAAAACACGGGACATATATTTATCACTGACATATATAAGAACATGAGATAATATTTGTCACTAATAAATACAAACAAAAAACTGGACAAATATTGTTTGTTGATACATAAAAAAAAACAAGAGATAAATATTTATTTTTGAAAAAAAATAAAAAGAAGATAAAGATCCGTTGCCACTGCTTTAAAAAATTCAAGAAAAATATTTATCACTGATAAATATTATAAAAAAAATAAGACAAATATTTTTTACTTATGCATAAAAAAACATGAGATATATATTTGTCATAGATAAATGAACAAACCCATGTGTAATATTTTCCCCTAATATACAAAAAAATGTGGAACAATATATATCACTAAAAACGTACGAGACTATTATTTTTCGTTGATACATAAAAAACTTGGGACAAATATTTTTCTGTGATAAATATTGAAACAAATATGGTACAACTTTTTTTTTAACAAGTAAGTATGGTACAACTATTAATCAATAAATCATAAAAAAAACGGGTGAAATATTGGTCATTGATAAAAAAATTTTTTTTTTAAACTTTAGTAATGGAGGATGCATACCCAAATTCATTAACAAAAGCAGAAAAACGAAGCAAGAAAATGGGAACTAGGTCAACACAATTTTAGAAAAACATAAATGTAAAGTTATGTAAGCCTAACTTATCTCTTATGTAATCTAGATTAAAGCTATTAGAGAGAAAAAAAAGGAACAAAAAATAGAATAAAGTGCTAAATCAATGTTACTTAACCTATATGCACATGAGTTCTCTTCTCTATAAATAATTGATAGGTATTAAAAAAAAACAATGGGCAAAACTTAAGAAGTACAGGTAAAATATTTATCATAGTTTTTTATGAGGTTTTTTTCACCAATAAATATATTAAAAAATGAGATAAATATTTTTTAATAATAAGCACATAACATATTTTTGACGTTATAAACATAAAAAAAAAATAGAACAAATACTTATTATTAATACATAAAAAATTATGGGTGAGATATTTTTCACTAATAGAAATATTTATACTTGATACATAAAAAAAAAAAGGCAAACATTTGTTGATAAATATAAAAAAAAATAATGAAAATATATTTTTCACTCATGCATAAAAACACGGGACATTTGAACCTAAAAAAAATACGAGACATGTCTAGCACTAATAAACATAAAAAATTTGAAACATATTTGTCATTGCGGCAAAAAAAAAACGCGGACATACTTGAAAAACACGTGATAAATAATTTTCATCAATAAATAAAAATTTAGTCTCGTAAGTGTAACTCATTTGGTAGCTACCAAGGACATAATGTGCAGGCGCTATGGTTCAAACCCCAAATTTCCTGTTTCTCCACACATAATGTGTGTGAATCCAGCCGCAAAGTTTTATTTTAAAAAAAATTTACACTTTTTTCGCCTCAAAATACAGGTCGTGGTCAACCAATTCAGACATCTCAAAACACAACTTTGATTGTTAATATCTTTTTTTGAACAAGTTGACTGTTAATATCTTTAATTATCTAAAGTAAAAAGTTAAAAAAATTTAATAATTTGAAAATATTTATCAACACAAATTCGAACAACATCTTATATGCTATGATTTGTATTTATATATTAGTTAAAAAATTGTGGTCAAAGTATGTCATATTAATAGTGCATATTATAAAAATACGACATATATTTAAAAATGTAAAGAGTATATTTTTTGAAAAAATAAATAATAACTCAATGCACGGATTAACACACTAGTTTCCATAAAAATTAATATTCGACATTTTAAACAATTAATGTTTCTTCGATAATGTAAAATGATTTATAAATTGAGGGGGAAAAAATCCTACGAGGGAGTAACATTTGTTAATTTATTTATGTACAATTATTAAAAAAAAAAAAATTATTTATGTACATGAAGCTTCTATGAAGTTCTATGGTTTGACTTAGATTTCAATTCTAGTACACGTTTGTGTACTTTACTTACGTCAGGGCTAGAAATCGTGATTACGTCATAGTGGTGAGCTGGAGTTTCTATCCTTTCGTCATATCACATACATGATACATGCATAACGTTGCTATTAACCCGTTTTTTCCCTTCTATGATCAATTACCATGATCCATTCTCTTGAAAACCAAAAGGTTACTTACAATGAAGAACTTTTCATCTGAACTCATTATAACAATGTCGAAAAATGAAGATAACATGCTTAGAGAGAAAGTTAAAGCTTAGATTAGTTATTAAAATATCTTTGTAAATACATGTAAAGATATCTCTATAAAAAGTTTTACATTATCGATATATACAAATTAAATCTCATATAAGATAAAGGGAGAATAACTAAAAGGACCGATGGAGTTTGTGTTTATTAGCTTTTATGACAAGTTAACAACAAAAGTCGTTGGTAACCAACCAAAGAAAAATAGGTGTGGATCTTTACAACAAATATTTAAAGAGAAATTATTGAAAATCTACCTTACACTATTGTACTGCTAGTAATAATATAGAAAAACTGCGTTCTCACTATTTTTCCTCAATTTTTTTCTTCTTGTATGTAAAACTACTCAACCTTTTAATGCATTCTTATTAGAAATTCTCCTTTTTAGATGAGAGGTGGACCCATCTATTGGTCAGGGTGAGTACTTGCACCCTCTAAAATTATGGATTTTCACCTATTATTCTTAAGGGTCTTGCTCCATTTGCTCTGGTTAAGGAAACCAAAAGTAACATGTTTGCATTGGTTTCAACAATATTTTGACTTTTAAAAAGTTAAATCTATCATTTTTCACCATTTTCCAATACTATATTTCTATTTTTATCCCCTTATCCAATGCCCCAAGGGCAATGGTTAGCAATTCTTAATTGCGAATTTTTTACATTGTGAACATCTTAAATGTTTAGCTCTTGCGCCCACTGGAAATGTTTGAATCCACAACTCACACATGTACACAGAACCTTCTCTCCTATCTCATAAATGGAGTCTATACTTTTGCAGAAAACATTTATGCAGCAAAAGTACACACTGATCACGTAGACCTCTATCATACTTCATACATTAAAAACCCTTGTTTCCGTAATTCCTAAGTAGACAAGACTAAAAAGAAAAACATTTATGTTTGTTTACACACAAAAAGTTGATATCTTATAGAAGCATGTTATAACAAATATAAACATTCAGTTTAAATGTTGATTTGATTAAAGAGAAAATAAATTAATATAAAAACATAAATTGAATAATGTATGATGTCTGAGAACTGAGATCAACTTTTTATGTCAAAATAGCATTTTTATTTACAAAGTTACGGAAACTCACTTTAATTTTGATATCAATTTTAATAAAATAATTAAACTTTAGTAACACATTTGATTATATGTGAATTTGTTTGGTTTATCAAAATTAACATTTAATAAATTAGGTGGAAGAGATCCATAACTCGATGAACTCTTATTTGAGAACAAATAACATTTCTAGCTCTCATGTGTTTTGGTTAAAAACCGTTCCCTAGAGTGCTAAGAATGGATTTTGATGGATCTCGTAGACATGCTAGTGATTCTTCGGCTTCTAGAGGTATCTTAAGAGACCATCATGATAATTTCTTAAAAGACTTCTATTGTATGGTTAATTCTAGTAGCTCCATCTTTAAAGAATCATGGGGCCTTCGCCGCGGTATGTTTATCTTGCCCGTGACTTAGGTCTTACAAACGTTGACTTTGAGATCGACTCTCTTGCTCCTTTGTATATGGTCAAGAAAAGGACATACCACATATACTCATTTGATCCTTCTTCTCAACAAAATCCACACTTCGCTTCATAGTTAAAATTGAAAGAGTTCGATTTGTTTTGCGTCGAGAAAAGCTAACCGTAGTGCTCATATGTTTGCCCAATGTGGCACTCAACACCTTATTTACTGTATCAAACCAAATCACTAATATCTTCAACATTCATCAAACTTATTTAAGACTAAAAACATCACGAGCTAGCCTTTGAAACCCATCAAACTGAATCATCCATCAATCACTCCAAAATTCATCATGACTTGCATCCCTCCTCAATAAATAAACAATCTCACTAATTATTCCAACTGTGCCTCAACCACTCGGCAACTACTCCATGACAGCAGCCTCAATTCATAAACACAACCCGGCCATTCAACAATGCAAAAGATGTATCGGTTCAAAAACCAAAACAACACAGAGAAAAAGTAAAATTATGTTTCATACAAACACAAATGAAAAAAATTACTAAGAGAAAAACAATTTAATCACATTGTTTAACTTTTTTCTTCTTTATTTTTTTTAATCTTTTATGCGTTCAAATAATTTTGATTTGGAGTTATGTTCAAATAAAATTTGCTCTTCAAATAACAGATTCCATGATAGCAAGAGACACCAAGTAATCAAACGAGTGAATAAACTAGTCCTTCCTTGAATTTGTAATCATCGATCAATTTCATCCTTGAATTTTATGAAATAGTTAAGTTTGTATTCACGTCTATCAAATGAGTCTCAACATCAAATATAAAAGTTAGACTCGATGCCATGTACTGTTAAACGTTGACGTGTCTTTCCACATCATCTACCACATGTTCAGTTTAAGGACCAATTTGCTTAAATTTATTTATTTTTTAAAATTCCATCGATCAACATTTATTCAAAATGTAAATAATCAGCAAGGTTAAATAAAAATTAAACTCGTAAACGCATGAATATTCTTCTTGTCTCCATCATCGTGTTTCTAAGCTTTAATTTTTCATTCCAACTCAAGATGATGAAGAAGAGAAGAATATTCATGTGTTTCTAAACTTAAATTTTTGTCTAGCTTGATGATTTTTTTGATAAAGTTTGATTAGTGGGATTTTTAAGAAATAAATAAATTCAAGCAAATTGATCTTGCAAACCTGGTAGGTGATGCAGAGGACTAGTCAGCGTCTAACTTTAAACGTCAGCGAGTCTAAAGTTTATATTTGAATGAGGGACTCATTTGATAGACGTGAATTAAATTGAGGGACTACATAACTATTTCAAACAATCCAGGGATGAAATTGATCAATGATTACAAAGTCAAGGTCATACTAGCTTATTAAATCCTAATCGAATACAATTCACCTTCAATCTACGACATGATGAAGTATTTCATCTGATCTCAGATATAAACAATAAAATGTCCTCGGCCTAAAATCTAAGAAAAAGGTAACTATTATATTATCATATTTAATGCTACGTACTATTCTCAATTACTTCAATTAGTTTAAATTCCACTTTTCAATACATAATTTACTCTCATGGAACAAGTTTTTTGAGATGGGTAATTTTTTTTTAAAAAAATTTACTTTTTTATAATTTAAAAATATTAAATTAAAAATGTGAAAGTAGCTTATGATATAGGTCCAAATTATGATTCAAAACTAGGTTCAAATAACAATCCAAGCTCAAACCATCGAGAGTCAATCTTGACACATTACTATCGTGCTTCTGATGCACTTATTGATTTATCAAATATGTCGTTCCTATTGTTGCATGTCACCTTCTCCTTGGAAGACCTTAAAATCGCACTCATCAAGAAGGTTATACACAAAAATGCATATAAATTCGTTACTTTAAAAATACACATTATTTTTTTTTATTTCTGCTTTTTTCTCAAATACACATTATTTTGGCACACCTACTCATTTGCATGAATTACTGTGAATTCAGAAGCTCCTTAAAAGGCTTATCCTAAGAGAGAAAAATAAATAAAAACAAATTACCTTTCCACAAAAGAAAAATCTTCCAGCTCTCAAGGCTATAAATAAGGTACTAAAGCAACCACACAAAGCACACAAAATCTTTGCTTCTAAACCATAGTAACCCACAAGAGTAGTTCTAGTGCACTTTTTTTTCTTTCTCTCTGAATCAATATGGTTCGCCTAGTGACATCACCTATTCACATTGGAAATGGAGATATTATTGACCATAACCCTTTAACCATGTCTGATGAACACATTTTGGAAGAGATTTATTCAACTCATGTCCATAGTGACACTAAGTTTGATGCTGAATATCTTTTCAACATTGCTGGGAACATCCTTACACGTTCAACCCATGTTGTTGATAACTTTGTGCAAGTATGTATATTATTTGCACATATCTTCTTTTTTATTATATTATATAGTATACTGCTTCTAACTAAATAATAATGTTAACTTGTTTATTACAGGGACATGAATATCAAGCAAGTGTGGAGCAATTGGACAACATTAATCCCCCTGCTAACTTCACTTCACCGCTGTGTACTTTAAAGAAAATCAATTCTGAGGTCTTTATCTTAATATTTCATTTCCATATGCTAAACTAAGTACATGTAAATATTCCAAGATTAAGCTCTTCAAAGCGTAACTCGATATTTTTAAGTAATATTTTTGGTACAAATCTTGTGAATGTAAGAAAAAAACATAGTTGTGACTGAAGAGAGATTTTGGGTATGTTTGTTACATATTATTAAAAAAATAAATTATTTTCATCACTTTAGAGATTAAATGTGTTTTTTTAGAGGATGTGTTTGTTAAAAGTAACGAAAAAAATAATTTTGATATTTAATAAGAGATTAAAAAACAGAAATTATTGTTTTTTTTTTTTGAGGAAGAAATTATTGTGTTTGTTTACCATAATGAAAACATCTTTTTTAAAAAATAAAATAATTTTTTTTACCATAATGAAAATATCTTTTATTTTTAAAAATAAATTAATAAATTAATCATCAAAAATGATTTTCTAGAAGCATCTCATCTGAAGAAAAAAATTATTTTTCTTCATATTCTCATTTTAAATTTAAAGAAAGTGTGTAACAAGTAGGACAGATGAAAACTTCTAAGTGTCCATTTTGTCATAGTTTTTTTCATGAAAAAAATCACATTTTTTAAACAGAATATCAATTTTAGAAGTTTTCACCTGTTTATCACAATTTAAAAAAGAAATGAGAATCTCAAGAAAAAAAAATTAAAAATTGCTTCAAATGAAAATTATTTTAAGCAGCTTCTCTAGAAAAACATTTTCTACAACTGATTATATTAAAAAAAAGTTTTTTATTATCATAAACAAACATAAATAATTTATACTTATTTTTTAATAAATCTCTAATAATGATTATTGAATATCAACTTTATTTATAATTCATAAAAAAGACCCTGGAATATTTCCACATAAAAAGCTATAACAAGGTGGCTCTAAACAAAATAATGAAAATCATTTTTTTTTTTTAAAAATAAGTTATCCAAAATATTTTTCTCGAGAAGCTACTGAAAATAGCTTTTCAAATGAAGCTGATTTTTTATTTTTCTTTCAGATTCTCTATTTTTTGTTTTTACAGAAATTTCTAACAAACATGATTTCTTCTATACTGGTAGTTTTTTTAAAAAAATAATAATCTTTTCACAAAAAAAAAAAAAAAAACTAATAACAAACTGGTGTCTCTATATCTTTAACAAAAATGGTCATTATATTCTTCAACCAAGATTAATCTATCCAAAAAGAATATAAGCTCTTTTAAAATGAATCGCTCAATTTAGAGTGTAAAATGAATATCAAACATTAAAAAATAAATTTTTAACTTTTCTTTTGGTGAAAGAATTATTAAATGTTGATATTTTATGTACTTGTGTTATAAATCATGAGTGATTTTTGAACAGCAAATATTAGTAGTTAGTTCGTTAGATTATATTTTTCATCTTTTGTCCAAGTTTGAATTTAGAACCACCAACTCCTTTTTCCTAAGCTCAAATCAGTTGTGCTACACAACTCCCTATGAAGCATAAGTTTGTTACAATATTGACTCAACTTTTTTTTTAGTATCAACTCACTCTAGAGAGTAGAGAAGTATAATTCAATAAAAATCATATAAATGGTCGATTTTTTTAGACGAATATAAATGGTCGATTTGAAAGCTATTTATGGAATAACTTTGGCAAACTAATATAAGCTTTACCTGCATATAAAGTATACAACAATATTTTTGTTTTTATGTGTTTAATCCTCTCTTTCCTTCAAAATGACTTCAAACACTTTTGATCTTTCCCAAATAAATACATAATTAAAAACAAAGAAAATCATAATCCCATGAATACATTATTACAATATTAGAAAAATAATCTACGGACACTTAAACACCCATTCTACATCTTGAGAGAGAAAGAAATAGAGAGAGTAATGTGATAGATGTGATATATCGGTGATGTGATAGGAAAAGAGACATAGATATAAAATATGAAAATGTTGAATGAATATTGGAAAATTAAAGATGTTTGTATATGAATAACGGTATTGTATAATGGTGGCAGATGGCATGCAAGGCCCCAGGTGAGGAAATTGCATACAAAACAACACTAGCAATCCTGAACAAGCTGTCAAACTACTCATGGGTTGCAAAAGGAGTGCTCACTCTTTCTGCTTTTGCTCTTGAATATGGAGAGTTCTGGCTGCTATCACAGTATCTACCAACAGAACCACTTGCCAAATCATTAGCCATAATGAAGAGAGTGCCTCAACTCACCAAACCTGAATCCCTCAAAAAACACCGCTATGCAATTTTGGAGGTTAACAATCTGATCAAGGCAACATGGCAAGTGATTGATATCATCATTGAGTTGGAAAGACTCAACTCACGTCACGACATCAAGGAAGTGCCAGCTCTTGCACCAGCTTTGGAGCAATTCCCAGTTGATGTCTATTGGGTTATCAACACCATTGTTGCAATTGTTACTCAGATTGAATGCCTCACTACTGATTCGTAAGTTTACTTATTATAACTATAATTGTTATACTTGTTAATGTTGTTGCTGTTGTTGTTGAAACCTTTTACGTTATCTAAGTTAGCTACAATAGTTACTAACCTTTTTTTTAACAGGGAAGAGAGGCAGGACTTATCTCAATTTGGTCAAAAAATTAACATCATAATCAGCAAATTGAGGAAGCATGTGTCACAAATCACTATACAGATTGGTAATTATAGCTTGTAACATTATATCAAACTTTATTTATTTATATTTTCTTCCCATATTGAAGGAAATTATTTTAAATTCTCAGATGAAGCAGAGTATAACAAGTTACTCAAAAAGCTCTTTCAAACCCCGACTGAAATTATGGAAGTGTTTAAGGTGCTGATTTTCTGGAAAGATACTCCACAAACACCCATCTATTGTGGTTCCACTAAAACCCTGGTTAGTGTTTATCATATCTTAATTACTTTATACATTATGACAATAAATGCATTTGTTATTAAAGTGAGTACATTTTGTCTTCACTTTTTAATCTAGCTTGGTTTGAATGTTTTATATTTAAACAGGTTAATATTGATGTGTTGAAAAAGAAGGACGTGTTCTTGTTCATTTCAACCTTGGACATCTGCCAAGAAGACATCTCAACTATGATTCGAATTTATGATCATATCCAGAAAACAGGAAGCCAACACAAGATTGTGTGGGTTCCCATTGTGGAGGAATGGAATGATAGGGGAAGGAAGAAGTTTGATTCTTTGAAGTCTAAGATGCCATGGTATGTGTTACACCATTTTGCAACCATAAAAGGTATCAAGTTCATAAAAGAGGAGTTGCATTTCAAGCTGAATCCTTTGGTTGTTGTGTTGAGTACACAAGGAAAGATTCTGCATCAGAATGCATTTCATATGATTCATGTTTGGGGAGTAAAGGGATTCCCTTTCACCAAAACCAAAGAAGAATCAATGACCCAAGAACTAATGTGGGTTGATTCCGTGCTGGTTGGCATTGACATAAAGATTAAGTGGGTAAGTGTTTGGTTGGTCATAAATCTTATAAAATCTCTTATTACGATGAAAACTCTTATATATCATGATACTTTTTATGAATTTAATTACCATGTACTAATAATAGTATAAAAAATCTTATAGAGACATTTAACTATATCTGATAATATAACATCATGTAATATTTACCTAAATCCAGAGTAATATTTACCTATATTGTGAAACATAATTATGTTTGTGACAAAGCTTTTTTACATATCCAGTGCATATTATTTCTAGAAGTTTAATATATTGTCCATTCTCTTTATTGTTGACAAGTTTAAATTGAGAAAGAAAAAAAAAACGTGACTAATAAATTTCATGTATTTCCTTTGAAAAATGAAGAGGGAGGATGACATTGTCATCATTTGTGGAGGTAAAGATAAGGAATGGATTCAACAATTCACTAAGTATTTTGGTGCCCTGGTAAATGATGCCACTATTAAGCAGACAAACACTTCAATTGAGTTGATTTGCTTGGAGTCTCAACAACAAAATGTGGTTAACACCTTTTGGAAAAAGGTAGAGAGTTTGTTT
>Ga0315913_1004569_pt1 | contig 16764 bp, 8 predicted proteins | sample MpolsnodulesMG_FD_207736 | JGI IMG/M metagenome (GOLD analysis project Ga0315913, IMG submission 207736) | Medicago polymorpha root nodule microbial communities from Los Angeles, California, United States - small nodules | ecosystem: Host-associated > Plants > Roots > Nodule | place: USA... | reverse complement strand
AAGAGACGATAGAGTGGCCATGGATTGCAGATTAATGTTACGGAATAAACAGAACGGTTTGTGACGGAGAGGAACTGTTTGAAAACGAGGGATAGAGTATCTAAATACCAATGGTTGCGGCCGCTATCATTGTCGAGTAGTTTGAATATCACATATTCCCAACAATCGTCAGGTAAACCACCTCCTGCTGCCATTCTTCTCCTCAATGGAAACCAAATATATTATGTTTATAACTTTGCCAACACTTGATTCATATATATAATAGTAACTTTCAAAACACAACCCATGTAAATCGTGCAAAATAAAGAGAACCATCTCATGTTGTTTCCGGATAATAAAAAATTAAACCTCCCAATATGTACTATTGACTTAACGATCATATTTTTCTACTAATACACAAAGATAAATAATGTCATGTAATATGTTGTTGGATTATTCTCGATGAATATTTTTAAAATATTAAATTTTCATAATTTTTTCTAATAAAAAATTGAAGATATCAAAGATAAAACATATGCATTGGTATATGTGACAAAGTCAATTGTGTCATTTAACATGGGACGGAGGGCTAATACTTGATCTTCCTTGAAAAAACATAAAAAGATGATAGGTATTTCATTTTTTTTCTCTAAATTATGAATCATTTAAGTTATTTTGGTCACACATAAATTATTTATGTTTGAGGTTTGTAACGGTCCTTTTAAGTTTTTTTTTTTAAGAGACTGTCTTCTCTTTTTTTATTTCTAATGTAAAGTATTGACTATATCTATACTATATCATTATCTAAAGAAATTAGACTATTTTGAGTTGTCTTTTTCTTCTTTCAGTTATAACTTTATGTAAATTTGATCGAATGTTATTTCGTTGGTGTCATTAGAAAAAAGAATTTATATATTATATATTTTTAAAAGATGTTATATTGTTGATATCATTGAAAAAGATAAGTATAGTTTGTTACGGTATGAAAGTAGTACAAAATATCTATTAACTACTGGCGTTTAGACGGGACATACGCTCTTCTTATTGCGCTAATGCGTATAAATTACGAAATATCATTTTTATGAAATTTTGATTAAAATTATAAGAATAGATAATAGATATTTTTTCACTTTCATATTGTAACAAACTATACTTATTTTTTTCAATAATTTCAACCATATAATATCTTTCAAAAAAAAAATAACAAATGTTTATATGTATAGATAATATATATTTTGCACTTTCATATTGTAACAAACTACAATATAACAAACAATATAACGATATATTCTTATCTTTTGCATTTTATACATCTTAAACAAAATTTCATAAAAACTATTGTGTTTAATTTATACACATTAGCACAATAAGAAGAGCTGACATAATACTCGTCTCTTAACGCTAGTGATACATAAAATTCTTGTTGATTGAGAGTTTTTTTTTTAAATATTACTCCATTAGTTCTAAGGAAAAAAATTAATTCACGATTAATATGAAAAACAAAAAAATATTAATTTTAAGTAGGTTTGATCCATTCTTCCTTTAGTTTTGGGCACCTAGAGGGTGAGAGGTGTCTTTTTAAGTTGTGTGTTGTTGATGTTGTTTTAGCTTTTCTTTTGGTATTGTTTAGTTTTTTGGTGGGGCTTTTTGGTCACCTTTGGTGTTCCTCAAACCATGTATATCCTTTCTCTTTTTCTTATAATTTATGTATATATTTGCCATTTAAAAAAGTTTTTTTGTGTTCTTATTATATTTCACGGAAAAATGTAAAAAATATATTTCATTGGTTACTAAGAAAATAGGATGAAGAGCAAATTGAATTCAACTTACATTTATTTTCATTTTGAAAATGATAATATTTTGAAATAACTTGTTTTAATAGAATAAAAGTTGATATTTTATGCTTATAATTTATAGGACAGAGAAAGTATTATTTTGTTTCTTATAATTTGAAAACCAAGTATTTTTCACAATATATAAGCGTATTTCATGAAATACTATTCAATTAATACTGCAATATATATATTTTTTTCAATTGTTGACGATTGAGAATTTTAATTGCTTTTATTATATACTACATCTTCCTTCTCAAATTATATATCATTTTGGTAATTTCGCATGACTTAAGAAATGTAATTAATGTTGTATGAAAAAGAAAAGATATAAGTCATTTAACAAAAATATCTTTCATTAATGATATGCAAAAGATAAATTAAAAAGAATTGAAAAAAGATAAAATGATAAATATAAGAGCATAATAAAAAAAGAATCATTAATATTTCATCGATAGTATAAAATAATTTTTTATGCCGTCCTTATATTAAAGGTTTGCAGGTGATCATAGTGTATTGATTTGCTTCATTATTTTTGTAATGAAAAATGTGAAAAGGAGGTTCGCAACATTTGTTCTGCACTTCTGCTGTTTCCTTAAGTCTCCGATGTGGGACTCTTATGCATACATAAATGAGAAGCAATATTAAAATGTTCATTCCTTCTTCCATTGTTCATTGCAGCCAATGAAAACCCTCCTTTCAATTCAAGGAGACTTGACATGTCTTACTAAGGAAGATGAAAAAATCAAGAACGGATCCAGAAATTTTGACCAATAACGATAAAGATTATATTGGAAATTATAAACACGCATATACACAAAATTAAAGACACAAACATCCGCAAATTTTAATCATATGGTACTAGAATTTCTTAAATACATGAGTTAGTGATTAAACATCAAGACATTGAGAGAGAAAAGATGAACACAGTTAACTTCTTATATACATTACTAGAATTTCGTTTAGGATAATGATGAAGGCTTTCTCAAAAAAATTGAAATGCTTACATTCAATGTTACAAATTAAGCTAAAAGCTGGACTCTAGAAGGAGCAGCACATGATATGGAACGTATGAAGATGCAAACAACCGAGTTGGCCAATCCCAACACAATTGCAATCATCACCTGACCCCGCTTTGGAATCGGACGGTCACAGATAATTCTTCCTAATACTCCACCGTTGATTTTCATGATTGCAGTTGCAGTTGTAGCACCCTCCATCTTCTCTTTGCTTTGTTTTGCTTTCTGTTTATTCTATTCTCTGTTGAGTACACAAAGACAAAGATGCTCTTGTTTTGTTTTGGTTTATGTTTCTAGATACTATTATATATAGACTGTGATTCCACGTTTAGATATTTATTTTGTAATGGAACATGTTACTAAATTGCCCCACGATATTTTATACACCATGCGGTCCATGCCCACTTTTTTTTTTTTTAATCGGCAAATATTATTAGCCACATGCCCGTGCAAGAAGCACTAATAAGCAAGGGACAACAAAGCAAAACAACAGATACAACTTTCAATCCACAAGGCATAATCAAGATCCAAAAACAGTACTACAGCCACCAAAACAAAATGCTGGCAGCCACAAACCGAAGGTCCATGCCCACTTGTTTGAACTTTGAACTCTTTTGTCGACCTTAATTTCCATTTATATGAAAATTACGTCATTTTTGTGCTGCCACATGTCATTTTTTGAGAGAGCCACGTGTGAATATATTAAAACCTGCTGTATCTTTATTTGGCCCTTAATTACTAGAGTATCAAGACCTTCATGTTCTTTTGTTAAGATGGAACATCAAATATATTTATTTTGTTTTAGGAAATCCCAGCGAGGGTTGTGGGAAATATTTCACATTATACTTGGTAGCTTCTTTGCATACATTTACTTGTTTTGAAACAGTTATTTCCTCTACCCACCTTGTACTCAAATGTCACACTGATGTGAAAATTACCAGTATTCCAAATTTGGCCGACAAGAAGGAAAATCTTTCAAAAAGTATTAGTTGGTCATAAAGAGTAGAATTTTCTAATTCAAAATTAGTAATACGGATATCATTAGAAATTACACATGTTTCCAACATATTAAACCAAGTTCTAAGATGATAACAATGTGAAATTGGTAATTTTTATATTATATACCGGCCAGAGATTTATAGATTTATATATAAGTACATAGTTCCATGAACTAAGACTGACTTTAAACAAATGTTGAATGGAACAGTATCTATACAACAGTGATTAGGTACTCAAAAGTAAGGGGGAAAACAAGTTTACAACTTAATAGTTTGGTTGGTAAAAATTAATAAATTGATAGGGCGCACCAAACCAGCAGAGCCAAATTGTAAAGTCAATTTGACTTTCTAAAGTAATTCAATTGAATCCCAAATGATCACATGAGTTAGTAGGCACATGAATCCAAATATTTAATCTGAAAATAAAATAGGAAAAGCTCTTCAAATAGTGAAAAGAGCATAATACCCAATATTGGCATTATAAAGTCAATGATCAAATTCTATGTCAAAAATAAATGTTCAAATTCTATGTCACAAAATCAGCATTTTTATGAACTCTACTATGAAATGTATTATTCAAATAATAACAATTAAATGTATACTCGTGCAGTTATCATGCACACACCAGTAACAGTAAAAGAAATGGAAGCTCACATTTTTAACAAAAAAAAAATAAAAAATCTAAGTAACATCTAAGAGAAAGAAAAAAAGAAAAAAAAACTTACGATCGAACGAAGCACTTCCAGAATACTAGCAAACAAGACATTGCTCATAGAGGAGTTTCTTATCATAGTCACGGGCACGAAAATCCGGCGGTGCTATTATTTTTCTCAATGATGGCCTCAAAAGTATCATCTTGGCAACAATATCAGCAGACACTTTATAACAACAGTGCAAATTAATCTCTCTCAAGTGTATGCAATTTTCTACCACTAGCCACACTCCCTTCTCTGTGACGTCATGACAATGTTCCAGGTTTAGATGTAGAAGCCGAGGGAAACTCTTTGGGATCATATACAGTTCTTCATCACCAACTCTCGTGTGTGACAAGTTCAACACCTCCAGTTTAGAAGCTTCAAAGTTGGTCCAAATTAGCTTAGGTTCTGGGTGGAAGGCAATGTTGAAATGCGTAATCTTACAACATCTCTTTAACACTATACCAATACCTTTGCAAGATATGAAATGGCAAGAGCTCAAATCAAGAAGCTGCATATTAGGAAACATGAAAGAAAAGATGTTCATGTGTTCATCTTTCAAACGTGAATTGCAAGCTAAGAAGAGACTCTTCACTTGATAGTATACAACCCAATCCGCTGATGTTATTGAACCTTTTCCAATTTTTGTTGACTCCATTCTGATCTCAGTGAGCAAAGGACAGTTCCTAAGGAGTGCAAAGAAGGCTAAACTTGTGAGCTTGTCACAATTACTCACATTTATAGACACCAAATCACCAAGAAATGGACACAGCGTATTGAAATGTTGATCATTCAAAAACTTTGTATTTTGAAGATCTAGATGTTGCAGAGATCGACACATTGACAAGAAATAAGAGATGCCGGTGTGAGTATATTGGGAGCAACCTTGGAGGACAAGTTTCCTCAAAGGAAGAACTGCAAGTGCGCTAGAGAGTCAAGCATCGAATCGGTAATGCATGAAAAGGACAAATCAAGACAAGTTAAGCTTGTCAAACTCGCCAATGAATCAATGAAGCACGAAGTAACGTTTTTCCTTTCACTAGGTTCCTCAAAGTTGGCAACAGACAAAGAAGTCAAACTCAGTCTCTGGCAGATTGCAGAAGCAATACCAGCATATGTTATGGAAGGGCATTTGGACATAACCACCTCTTGGAGAAACTCGCAATTCATACATAGTTGAAAAAACAATGAGTCATTTACGTAGATATTACCAGAGAGATTAACCTTACAGAGTTTCGAAAGCTTCTGAGTAAGAAGAACCTTTAGGGCATTGTTATAGCTATCGTTGTAGTAGTTGCCGATCCTTCTTTCTTTGGGGAAACTAATATCCAGATCTTGGAGGAACGGGAAGGAATCAGTGATGAAGGTCATATCGTCGTATTTGAGATTACCAACATGGGAACAAATGAGAGAAGTCAAAATTGATTTATTCTTCTTAAGAATTGTTTGCAGCCCTAATGCGGGGAAAGTAGGGTGGTTGGAGATGTTGAGGGAAGTGAGGTTGAGGGAAACGGAACGAGGGATTTGAGAGAAAAGTGTGTTTAGGTTAACGCCTTGGAAGCCGGAGAGATCGAGGGAGGTGAGGTTTGGGAACCTTTGGAAGATGCGAGTGAGTGATGATGGATTATAGATTAATGTGAACGAATACACAAAACGGTTTGAGATGGAGAGTAACTGTTTGGATACAACGGATGGAGTCTTTAAACAATGGTTACTGTCGTCTACGCCATCGTTCTCGTTGTTGAGGAGTTTCAATAACACATATTCCCAGCAATCGTCAGGTAAACTATCAAATTCTCTTGTTGCCATTTTTTTACGTTTACTGGATAACAAATTCACTGCCGCCATTCTTTCTTGCTTTTCCAATCTCAAATCAACCCTAACCCTAGTTGGAAACGAAATATGTCATATGTTGCCGAGATTTGATGTGTGTGGGTATATATATCGAACAACCCTAAATCGTGTCAAAAAGATGTCGGAGCCGAATAATAAGCATTTAAAAACAACCTTAAAAAAAAGTACGTGTTTGCCGGTAACAAAATGTATATTAAAAAAAGATGGATGGATCTCCTCTAAACTAACAATTCACTTTAGAAAGTTCTTCAAGAAAAAATTCACTTTAGAAAGTTAAATGAATAATATTTATCGATTAATTAACAAATTAAAGGTAAATATCGTAGGTGTATTTTTTTATTTTTTTTTGAAGAAATCAAAATGGAATATATTAAACGACTGACTGTCCTTCTAGCACAAGGTGTGCCAAGAAAGACAACAAATATTTACAGCACAGTATCAACAAGAATGAATAATGATTAGCCTATACCCAAACACAAGAACGGTTCTGGCACCAATCATAAAACTTATAATTAAAACTAGCACATTTTGCTTTATGCCAATAAAAGGATAGTAGCCTAATGTTCTCCAAAAGCTGAGGAAAGGAGCTTTGTTTTGTTCTAAAGAGTCTATCATTCATTTCCTTCCAAATAACCCATGAAGTTGCAAACTAAATTAAGTGCATTAAAGAACACCGCACCTTTGAATAACCTATTGAAGAACCAAATTGTATGAAGTGATCCAATGTTAAGGGATCCGCAGTATAGACACCTAGCCATTGACAAACCAGGTACCAAACCATACCAAAATGATTGCAAAGCAAAAAAAGATGATCGGAGATTTCACTAGAGCCACAACCACTGACACATGACTGTGCCTCAAATTGAATTATTCCCCGCCGAAATAAATTCACCTTCGTAGGCAACCTGTTCCTAAAGAGCCTCCACGCAAAAACCGAAACTTTCAGAGGGGTATCTTTCCTCCAAAGCAAATCCACAGATACCAAGGGACATTATCGTAGGTGTATAATTACAAGAGTTTGTTGTTTCAAAAAAAAAAAATGATTACAAGAGTTTGTTATAATATCAACTCTTGATTTTCTCACCTTAGACTTTACTCGCTTTAAAAATCCTTGCCCCTAAAAGATCATACTTACCTTTTTAGCAAAGGAATTAGACAACGTATAATTTTCATTTTATAAAATGAGATTAAAGCTTTCAAAAAAAATGAGATTGATTGTTTTTTTAGGAAAAACTAGACCATCGACCGGTGCTAACGCACGGGTCATATCGAAGGTAATAGGTAACAAAATAGTTTATATGAATGTCTTGATTGTCATATAGTATTTCATAATATTATGAAGCATAGACGTTGGTACTGTACCATAACATAATATTTCCATGACATCGTACTTGGTACTGTAACGTAACATAATAGGTTAAGTACAACGAGACAGATTAACATTTATAAGTAAGAGATTAGGTTAAGTATAACGAGACGGCTTAATGGTTATTCCTTTCCGAAAAAATAACATATAATTAGGAACATAATTTTATTTTACTTTTTAGATAAACATTAAATATGCAAAAGTGTGGAGGAAAAATTAGGTTAAAATTAGGTTAAGTATAGCGAGACGGGTTAACATTTATAAGTAAAAGATATAGCGAGTTGGGTTAACAGTTATTCCTTTCCAAAAAATATCATCTAATTAGGAACATAATTTTATTTTATTTTACTTTAGATAAACATTAAATGCAAAAGTATCGAGGGAAAAATTAGGTTAAAATTAGGTTAAGTATAGCGAGACGGAATAACATTTAAAAGTAAGAAAGTGTGGAGGAAAAAATTAGGTTAAAATTAGGTTAAGTTTAGCGAGACGGGTTAACATTTATAACTAAGAGATATATATTTTTTAAAAGTATAAGAGAAATTTGCAGAAATGAATACAGCAAAATACCTTCTAATCTATCTGAAAATATTAGTTGTGTAGTGATTAATCTTAAGTGATTAATGAGGTTCATCTATGATAAATCTTTTAGAAAAATTAAATTCGATTCCGGAAACAAATTTACTCTAATTACTAGGACACCCTTCACTTAAAAATCAGAGGGATGACATCAAAACAAAATATTAACTGTGTTTAAACTCTAATTTTAATTTAATTTCGTATATTATTATAATTATGTTACTTTTTTACTTTCCTCCAATCAATTATTAACTGTGTTTAGACCAAATCCTTGTAGTTAAAGTTTTTTTAAACATAATCAAATTCCATATATTATATTTTATTAATGACAAGTCTGTCATGATGATATTTTCAACTCTATATATAAATTTAAATTTGTTTGGTAATAGGTAATATTTTAAAAAGGGATAGTATAATGAAAAGGAAGAAGATTAAACCTAAAAACTGCAAACTTAGAAAATCGATTAAGAGGGACACATTCTAATAGATCTTGAAAGTTTTTAGTTTTTAATTTGACGAAGATTTAATGAACCTGTGTGTTTCAAATATGAATAAAATGGGTTATACATGCTCAGCTAATTTATTGGCTAAACTAATTTGAATTAATAGCCTAGATACATGAAAACGTGATAACCAGAGATATACACAGGCCTCTGCATGCAATAAAACTGAATCAGAAGAAAATTTGAAAGATAACTAAGGATCAAATGTTTTTTATCTTATAAAATTAATAATTTTTTATTTTAGTCTTAGTAAAAAAACTTAATTGATTTTAATCTTTTCAAAACTTGCAAGTATTTTATTTATCCTTGAAAAATTAGCAAATTTTAATCCATGTAAAAGAAATCTTTGTTTTTCATCCCTCTAAATTCTTATTTTATTCTGTCTCTCTTCTCTATTATTTTAATTTTGTCCATCCTGCATCAAAAAGTGCATAGAAAATCCTCAAACAAAAAAGTGCATAGAAAATGAAATGTCCTTTCAATAAAATTTACATTTACACTATCCAAAAATTATTTTAATTCTTCAAAAGGAACATACTAAAAGACCTTAAGACCTGTTAACTTTTAACTACGTGAATGTTGTCATGGATTTCAGAAAGTGTTTAATATTATGTAGACAGTAGAGCAACATGCACGTATCTTTAGATAGTTCCTCCTCTTTTCTCCATCTAGGCTTTACAATCACCAACAATACCCAACACCTTTTCCTTGAGTTTCTCTATTATCTGCAGAAAAAGAAGAAGCAAAGTGTCATTATTAGAAATTGAGCCATGCAACTCAAGTTTTGATGCAGTATGGTTCCATGATGCATACCAAGCTCGAATTGCTAGCCCATCTTCTGACGGAGCTGGCAGCATTTCTGAGGTGAGAACACTGTGGGGAATCAAATTTCAAATAATAGGTTGAAATTTCATTAGCATCAGCAACCCATATATGGTTTGTATGGTCCTTCTCCTTTTTTATAAGATTACAGAAACCAACCTGCATAAAACAAAAACACAGGTTTTATCTAATATCTGAATTAATGCAAAATAGGTAGAATAATCCAAACTAGACAGCCTAAAACAACATAATTCAATCATGATCAATCAATAGGGAGCAAAAGCAAATGGCAAGCAACAAAAAGTATAACGGGTAGTTAAGAATAGCAGTAACAAAAAGCATGGAACAACGTAATTACCGTAGACCCGGCAAGGTTAAGGTTGATTGGTGGAAATGAATCATGATCAAACAATGGGGAGCAAAAGCAAATGGCAAGCAATGTGTCGATAAACTTTCCTGACTGTAACCCATTCATGATGGATCCATCGGTCACAAAAATCCATTGCTTCTTTTGCTGACTTGATGTATAAACCTTTCCCACATGCACAACAAATGCAACAACATCGAACTCGCTGTACAAGAATAATAACAAGGCTACGTTAAATATTTTTTTGCTTTTCTTTTTTTATTGCCAGCACAAAGATACACACACACATAAGGACTAGGGGAGCAGAATACTTGGAAAGTGGGATGTCGCTCAGACTTGACAATGGGATTGATTTCCGATTATTGGAAAATGGCCTACAAAGGAGAACAATACGGTGGGTTTAGAATTTACATAACCATAATAAAGCCAAGTAGATAGAAATTATCTTTTACTCTTTTTTTTCCATCCTATTCTGATTGCTGGATACCTACTTAAACTGTTCCTTTGCATTGGAAGATAATGGCAACCACTTGGTAGTAGATCCTTTAGTCTGCAAGTGAAGGACATCCGAATCAGAGCCAAATGGTATGAGTCCTGCAATTGCATATGCTCCTCCCTCTGACAGCTCCTGACGCTATCAAATTGTAACACAATGTAAAGAAATTCTGAGATTGTGAGCAATCTTCAGATATTTGTGATAAACATTTAAGATAAGGAATTGGAAAAAAGGAAAAAACATTTAAGATAAAGTACTGGAAAAAAGGAAATCAAGTGTATAGTAACTAGCTAGGCATGCATGAGAAAATCATTTGCATAAAATTCTGCAACCATAAAAATGCTGAAAATTTATTGACATGAGAAAATATGATTATTCTTTGCAATTGACAGATCAGACTCACCTGCTTCTGTGTTGGGTTCCAGATTGTTACTATGCCTTCTTTAGGCTTATCTCGTTGAGTTTTATAAGTTAATCCAACTACCCGCAACCTCATAAATGGTGTTACTTCTCTGTCCCCCAAGCCAGAATCTTTCAAAGCTTTCTCAATTGAACTTTCCATTTGTGACTGTCTATTTGCCTGAAGATGGATGTGAAACCGTAAGTATCTTCCTGCATATAGACTTTTACTAATTCAGAAATATAACTCACATTTAATTTGGCCTTATAAGCAGCAAAAGAACTAAGTTGCTCCGGAGTCATATCTGCCATTAGAAATTCGGGTTCTGCAGCTGTCTCCAGCATCTTATATATCTTAGCCCCTTCGCTATTGCCGTAATCATAAATATGTGAACCAGTTATTTCCTTCTGATACTCCGAAACGATATTATCTACAACAGCCGAGCGTCTAACGCCATAGAGGTGATCAGTCACAGCACAAACAATATTCATATTAACGGCTGGTAAAAATGACCACACACGCACTGTAAAAACCTGATCATTTTTCGGGGCTTCCCATATGTACAATAGTCACAAGTATATTTTATAACATTTTTTGCTTCATGTTATTCTTATGCCCTTCATTTTGCAGCAAGCCATATCCAAATTTACAGTGGCAACAGAAATTATACTTCGCATAAAAGTTAAAACCGTTAAGCTGGTCTCAAGGCCAGGTTGGCCAGGTTGCCCTATATAGCCATCAAATTATATCATTACTCAATATTAATGAGGTCTTTTCCTATTTTTATCTCATATAAATTCAGGCACATTTGAGAAGAAATACATTGAAGTCTTGTGTTCAACAACTTGGATTATTACATTTCATGACAACAAAACTTTGAGCAAGCTGATAGGAAATAGAACAAAACATAGAAGAAAATGGTGTTTATTGATTAGTAAATTCTATTACATTTACACTCCACTTTCCTTTCCAAAACCAAAAACACTTTCTCTGATCTCTCTTTTCAACTATTTATAGCCTGCCGTCTCACATGCCCTAACTAAATGACTTATTAAGTCACCAGTTAACTAGTTGATTACCTATACTACCTATCACAACCATGTACAAAACCATCTGTAATGTATGCCAAAAAATGCTTTTAAAGGCAATAAATTTCTATTGCAGAAATATATAGTTCACCCGAGGTGAAAAACTGTATGTTTACAATAGATAGAAAACAGACAGCAAAAGAAAAATAAATAGCAGAAACTATAAATAGGATTTAGTTGATCATTTTATCGATGTATCTATTTCTTTGCTAGAGACGGGAGGAAATGGTTTGCTTGAAATTTATTTTTAGTTTGGAACTTTTATTCCTTTTGTTTTGTCCTTTCTTCTTGAATATTTATAACGAACTCTTACGAGCAATCCTGCTCCCCTTTTGACTTTGGTCAAATTTTTGCAACACAACTTACTCTATTTTACTAGTTTATGCATCCTGTTCTTATTGTTAGTTTATTACAAAATATCACCTCATGCTTTTCCCAATGAATAGTATCATAATCATTGGCAGTTGTCGTGCCAATCATCCATCGTTCTTACATATTTATATTAACATTAAAATAAGCAGGATACCAACGACCCAATACCTTATAAAGATGATGATGTTGATAGAAACTAAATCAGAAATTTGTAGTTATTATAAATGTTTTTCATTCAATACATCCAAGTACTTGTTCATAGAAATAAGGCCCTATACCGGTTGCTTTTTCGAGAGTTATGTACAAGTAGACGTTGTATGAGATGCAAAATAACAAGATAAACAAGAAGTTTCCTTTCATTTCCTTGCTTCTAGATACTAGGCCTACCAAACCATAATTTTATGCAGAACCTAATACATTCTAGCAGGTATATTGGAAAACTAACATGAACTTTAAAATTTAGCCAGATAATTTGCAATATAGTCTAGTGTGAAACTGACACATAGATAGAGAACTGAAGTACAGACACAAAAGCAATCAATACTGAGGGAAATATTCACATCAGACAAAAAGGAGATTGATGGCAATATTAAGATATTAACTAAGCCACGGTGAATTCTGCTTATGAATATGAGAAGTCACCTTTGATTGTGCAGCTCCATCATTTTACTCTCCATCCTCTCAGATATGACAACAGATTGTCCACTGCTTAACCTAATATAAGGAAAATAGTTCTTAATTTTCTGGACAGCATAATGAAAAGAAAAAAAATTGAAAAGAAATTTACTGTGCATGTTTTCTGGAAAATAGTTCTTAAATTACCTTTCTTTGTAAAGAATGGGATATATTCGGGTAATTCCTGCCAAAGTTTGAGGTACTAAACCGCCATTTCTTTTTATGCATTTGAAAGCCAAAGGTGGACCAGCAACTTTACCTTTCGATTAGCTCAAGAAGATAAGCTCAGGGAACAAGATGCTAATTTTCTCTAACTTAAAAAGAATGACATCCACAAACTAAAAGATGCTTACAAAGTCCTAACCGATCTGCCCAATGAGCTCTATATGTTCCATTTATGTGAAGAAGTAAACTAACTGTTGATGACACCTAAAAATATAGCAGAATTTGAGAAAACCATCCAACAGGAATACACATCTACACAAATACTCAATCATAATTCTAAGCCACGAAAAAACCTCAAGGGGTGAAACTGGCCCATTCCAGCCGCATAAGCCTGCTCCCCAGATCTGCACAAGGAATATGCGAAGGAAATTCAATATTATCTGTGTTATAGCCGTACTAAGTAAGATAAACAATAAAAACAGGCCAGCACATTACCCGAAGCTTCTGTCCTACAAACAATCTTCCAGCAGCCAGTTGCTTTGACAATGGAACATCTAAAATGGCATTTATAGAATACCTGCAGAAAAAGAAAAACACTTTATGTTCCAGGGAATCTCTTATATTTTGAAATCATAGATTCATACGCCATGCAAGTTGAAATTCTAACCATCCATCAGTTAATTCAACTTTTAATGCCTCCCTGCTCTGATTCCCGGTTTGTGGCTCAGATAATGCCCCACTGTCAAGCACATGATCAGAGTGAATGCTAGATATACAGAGAGTCATCATTGAAGAAGGCGATCCATCCCCCTCAAGAATTTTCTTGATAGTAGACCGGTGGCCCTGATTCACTTCTCTTTCATATCTAGGCACCAAATATCATTGTTAGTTTAAAAGGCCTAAAATATTTAATTGGCTTTTTCAAAAAACAAAACAGGCCTAAAATATGATGTTTAAACAATTACATACCTGTACTTCAGTTCCTCAAGCACGTTTGATACAGTCAGAAATTTTCCAGCACACCTAGCTGGATAGCATCTCTCATAGCATGCCAGTTTCCATACAATCCATTTGTAATGATTCAAGACCCACCTAGAGAGATGTGCAATTTAAGTTAAAACTACGCCAATTAAGACTAGGCAAAAGAACATTGTTTAAGTAAAACATAACACACCAAAGTGCCCTCCAAGTACCAAACTCCACTAAATTATTAAATTTAACCACAGAGGACCTCTTATCATTCACATAACAATTGAATATATTAAGCTGCAATTACTTTCTAACATGCTCTAACTACCTAACTGACCTGTCCTTGCATCATATACATTAAAAAATTACATAGAAAAGCTATTCCTTAGTAGTTTCTGGAGATACTGGAAGCACAAGTTCAGGATAGATGCAACTTACTCTTTTGAGGCAAAACGCAGGGAAGCTCCGTGCTGTGTCAATAGATGGATGAAAGCTTCTGCTCCCATACCATTACTATCAGAGCCATCATGGAATATGTACGCTCCTGCATTACCTGATGTCACCTGTCTGGCTGGGTTGGGAGAATGCTGCAACAAATTTCATTTTGGTGTACAAATTACAGTCAGTACTACTTGGTACCAAATGAGGTCCCAGGACAAGAGACTAAAGAACATTGATCATATACTGATTACACTGACCACTTTTTGCTCTAATGGAGGAACAGCAAAAAATTCCTTGATGTACATCCTTGGATAGTGAAATGGATATCGGGTAGAAACCTTTCTTTTGAGTCCAGAAGCACCGGAGGATAATTGAGCCAAATCTTAAGAATCACACATATGAAAATGAGTATAATAGATCTTGCAACCAATAAAAGTGAAAGAAATGTACAAAAAACTCTTAAGCCATGCATACCATTAGAAAAATATTGAACATTTTGGTCACCAGAGGCAGAGATATTGGAAATTCGAGGCTTTTTAAAGGAAGAAACAGTTGCATTTAATCCTATTCTCCTTTTCCCACTAGCAGGCTGCTTATGATTTGTATGAACTGTCTTAACGGTATTGGAAATATCCACCAACGCCCTGCCCAATGGTTTACCACGTGAATTCATTCTTGAAGAAAAACCATTCACTGAAGAGCTTTTTATTGTCGTGTCAGCCACTTCATTCTTGTTATACAAAGGTTTCTGTCCAGGAGTTTTGCTACTTTTACGGCCACAGTCACTTTCATTCACAACATCATCAAATTTCACGATTAAGTTATTCCCATTACCTTCGTTGCGAAGCTTATTTGAAAATTCCGTTTGTTTTGAAGGCTGCAAAGGATATGTGAAACTTTTTGACATGTGATTGGGATGATTCTCTGGTGTCATTTGATGTACCAAAGGAGTGTGAGTATTTTTACTCTCACTTCTTTCAACAGAAGAAGTGATTGTGCTGGTTTGTCCCTGATCTAGAAACGAGAAAAGTGAATCTCCACCATCAAAGAAATCTCCCAAATCAGGATCACCAAGAAGCCTCCTAGCGCGTTTCAACGCATCACCAGAAATAGATAACGACCTCCCACTGGCAGTTTGGAATTTAATTGGAGCTTGCTTAGCACCACCACCACTATCTGGTTGCACAAATTTACTCTCAAAACCATTCTTCAACCTACCAACTAAAGGACTTTGAAACGACACGGAACTCATCATATTACAACTATCCATAAGCTGTAAATGAGGCAATTCTTCATCAAAAGCATGCCATTTTTCAGCATTCTGTGGGGTTTGAATATTACTAACAACAGATTGGAACTTAATTGGTGCATCCTTAGCACCACTAACACTACCACTATCAAGTTGCACAACTTTATTCTCAGAACCCTTGTTCAACCTACCAACTAAAGGACTTTGAAACGGCGCAGCACTCGTCTTTTTACAATTATCCATAAGCTGCAAATGAGGCAATTCTTCATCAAAAGCATCAAAAAAACTAACATTCTGAGGAGCTTGAATATTACTAACACCAGTTTGGAATTTTATCGGAGCTTGCTTAGCACCAACACCACTCCGACTACCAGTATCTAGTTGCACAATTTTATTCTCAAAACCATTTTTCGATCTACTAACTAAAGGACTTTGAAACGACGCAGCACTGGTCTTTTTACAACTATCTATTACCTGTAAACGAGGTTCGTCTTGATGAAAAGAGTTAAATTTCTTAGCATTCTGAGGTGTTTGAATATTAGCACCAACAGTTTCTTCATGCAATCCCAATCCTAATAATGTCTTTGCTCTAACAAGACCGTTAGAAGAAATGGTAACTTTTCTTCCAGAAGCTGTCTTGAAAAGCGAATTCGCGGAGCCAGAACTATCATCTATTGCATTTTCTTCCCCTACAAAAATAAATAAATAAAATTAAAATAAATACACTTCAATTATTATTATATAAAATGATGAAGAAATAATAAAAAAAGAAAAAAGAAATAATAAGGTTAATGAATGAATACGAGAATGATACCTTGAGGTTGAAAAAGGTGAGAGGCGGAAGCATGAAGGAGAAGATCGTACATGGAAGGAAGGGGAGGGGTGGGAATAGAAA
>Ga0315913_1004567_pt1 | contig 16768 bp, 19 predicted proteins | sample MpolsnodulesMG_FD_207736 | JGI IMG/M metagenome (GOLD analysis project Ga0315913, IMG submission 207736) | Medicago polymorpha root nodule microbial communities from Los Angeles, California, United States - small nodules | ecosystem: Host-associated > Plants > Roots > Nodule | place: USA... | reverse complement strand
AATTTTGATTTTGCTTGCAAGAAATGATATAATGTTACATGTAAATGACTTATGTTGCTTAATTGTGGTTAGATGTTTGCATGTTAATGTTGTAATTTTGAGTTTTAGGGTTTATGTATAATTTGCACTCCAAGTGTTTGATGAAATGTTTGAATGAGTTTTTCATTGATTGTTTTTAATTTCTTACTGTGTAGATTTGATTCAATGACGGGGTGGATCGACGTTCATGCACAATTCAACGGCGGAGAACCTCAGAGGTTGAAGGTTCGTTGTCTTGGTGTAACGTTAAGAGGTCTCAAGAATGAACTAAATGAGTTCAACCAAGGAGTCAACCTCAGAGACACAAGGAGGGTGAAATACGTTCGGTATTAATGTCCAATGTTCAACGAGGGGAGAGTATCATTCAGTTGGGTGGAATTAACAAACGACGAAAATGTGACGAGCATGTTTTGGGAACACAACATGTTTCAGTGGATCAATATGCGTGTAACGTTGCAGAGATCAACTGAAGATATCATCAAAAGTTTGATTCCGCCAGAATATCGTGATTAGGTAGGGAATGCACCTTCCAACTACAACAATTGTCTTCCTCTGAATGAGGTAATTCAAACTTGTTAAACGGCAAGACTCAAACAGTCGACCGACATTTCTATTGTTCCATTCAAAAGATTAAATTCTTGTTAGGCTGGTTTAAATGAAGATATTAAAGTGTCAAGGAATGGACCTCATTCTTTTGACACTTGAATACCGTCATTAGAACCAAGCCTAACAAGAATTTAATCTTTTGAATGGAACAGTAGAAATGTCGGACGAATGTTGGAGTCCTGCTGCTTAGCAAGTTTGAATTTACCTCATTCAGAGGTAAGACAGTTGTTGTAGTTGGAAGCTACATTCCCGAATGTAATGTAAGGTAATGATAGAACATATTTAGGAACTTTATGTAACGTAACGTAATGTAACTTTTATTCGAATTTATTTAATACGCAATTTTTATTCGAATTCATGCTGAGTTTAATTAGTCTTTTTTGAATTTACGCAATTTTTATTCGAATTCACGCGGAGTTTAATTAGTCTTTATTTGAATTTATTTATTTCATATACAATCTTAAAATAAATGCAAATAAAAACAAAAATAAAGGAACACAAGTAATAGATATAAAATATCATTTTATTAATATAATTCTTATTACATTTACAATGAGGTAAAACTAAATCTACGAAAAAATAAAAACCACTAGAAAACCTACCTTCCTGGAGTAAAACTAAAAAAAAACCACAAGAAAACCAGCTTTCCTGAGGTAAAACTAAATCTACACATTTAGGTTTATCCAATCTGGTTCTTTTTCCCAAGAAAGCTGCTCACTACTCATCATTGTATCACCAGAATTGGCCTATTTCTCTTGTTACACCAAAATAAAGAAGGAAAAAAAGAAGGAGAAGGAGATTCAAAGGGGGAGAGAGTGAGGAGGAGAGTAAGAATGTGAGATGGTGTGAGGAAATTAGGAAGTTTTGAGGTGTATTTATAGGGGGAGATTGTAACATAGGTTATATCTACCATAAATATAGTCAAAAAACGTGAAAAAACTTAACAAAAACGTGCAAAATCAATTAAGTTGCATTGAACATCGTCCAAAAAACGTGTGTTCTTCAGTTCTGACCACCGACCAACGTGCGTGAGTTAACTCGCGCACATGCCAGTGGTGCGTGATTTAAGTCACGCAAAACATATAAGTAGGAGTGGTAAGAAAATCCGTGCCCGCGGGTATCCGCAGATAAAATCCGTCATGGGCACAGGGCGGGTAGCTAAACGGGTACCCGCGGGGTATAATAAACGGGTATTTAACTACCCGTTACTTTATGGACACGGACACGGATTTGATGATACCCGTGCCCGCGGGTATCCGTACCCGTTAATATATTAAGTAAATTACTAAAATACCCATGTGTATATATATGAGAGTTTGGTGTCTAAGAAAAAAAAACCCTAGTTTATGTACGGTGCTCAAAATTCTTTCTCTGTTCTTTCTCTTAAAATTCGTTCAAACATTTCTCTACCTCTCCTCTACTTTTACGGCCAGGTTTTCTTCTTCATCTTCATCTCTTTTTTTTTTCTTTCTTCTTCTCCTTAGCATGATTACTTGTTTATGATTTTAGAATTTAGGGCTTTCTAATTTGAGAGGAATAAACTAATTTAGGGCTTTCTATTTTGGCCGGTGTATACAGCTAATGACTTTAATCATCTTTTTAGTTTTACTGATGAAATATAGGAAGCAATGTCTGCAACATTTTTGTTAGAATTAGTTGATGCAGCTGCGACTATGTTTACAGTGTAAATGTAGAAATTATTGTATGTTGTATTGGATTGTAAGTACATATTAGTAGTAGTTAGCCGATGATGAAAAAATCAAATTGGAATTTACCGTCGGAATAAAGAAAAGAAAAAAGTATATATTAGTTGGTATTCTATTCCTTAAAGGATCTCTTTTATGGACTTCCCTCACCATCCAACAAACTAAAACATGTATATTCATTAATGCAGCTTGTTAGAACCACATATCATTCTTGGTAAAAATGTTCGATTTGTATGATTATTTGAATTTTTTGTCTATTTTGGGGGCTGTATTTTAATTGTTTTTTTAGTGTTTTTAATTATATAATGTACTACTATAAGTTTGTTGGTTTTAGCATAACAAGAAGATTGATTATATTTTTTGTTTTAAGTTTCTAATTATTCCTGTTATTCCTTTGTAGAATGTCTTTTGAAGAAAGTCAAGGAACCTTCACTCCTAGTCCTATGGCAGATGCACAAGAGCATCTGGTGCTCGTGGATGAGTCTAATGTTGTTGCTTCAAATGTTCTGATTCTTCCAAATGCAGAAACTAATTCATCTCCTAATGAAATTGAAAGTTCAGCTCCATGTGAAATTGAGGTTGAAGGTGGTAAAAGAAAGCTTACTTCTGAAGTATGGAAACATTTCAAAAGGAAAAAAATAGAGGATAAGTGGAAGGCTATTTGTAACTATTGTGGCAAGAAACTCTTGGGTGACCCAAGTCAAGGAACGTCACACTTGAAGGCACATTGGAAGTCTTGCACAAATCGAACAACTCGAGATATAAGGCAAGCTTTGATCAAAACTGAAAAAGTTGATGGTCAAACTGTAACAGTTGGTTCTTATGCATTTAATCAAGACATAGCAAGACGTAAAGTTGCTAAGATGATAATTCTTCATGAGTATCCTTTATTGATGGTTGAACACATTGGTTTTAGAGAATTTTGTGCTTCTATGCAACCTTTATTTAACTTAGTTTCTCGTAACACTATCAAGGCTGACATTATGAAAATTTACGAGGATGAGAAAGAGAATACAAAGAAGTTGTTGTCAAAAAATCAAAGTCGTATTGCATTTACCAGTGATATGTGGACTTCAAGTAACCAAAATAAAGGATATATGACGGTTACAGCTCACTTTCTTGATGATTCATGGACCCTTCAAAGTCGACTTGTAAGGTAATAACACTAAACTACTTAATTTATGGTATTTTATATAATGTTAGTGATATAGTTTTTTGTTGTTATGGTATTTCAGCTCATTTTCTATTTTATATTTTATGTATAATGTTTTTAAATTTAAATTTATGGTAGGTTCATTTATGTGCCGGCTCCCCACACTAGTAAAACTCTAGCCGACACCTTATATGGATGTATGTTGGATTAGAATCTAGATAGAAATGTGTCCACAATAACTCTTGATAATTTCTCTACGAATGATGCTATGATTGAACGCATTTTGAATAAGATTACACCTAGGTCACTTATATCAGGTGGTAAATTGTTCCACATGCGCTGCTTAGCTCACATAGTGAATTTAATTGTGAAAGAGGGCTTGTCCATAATCACTGCTGCCATTGAAAATATTAGATTAAGTGTTGGCTATTGGAAAGCAACACCCAAAAGAGAGGAGCAGTTCATAGAGACATGTGCTCAAGTGAACATATCTTATGATAAAAAACTTGTTCAAGATTGCAAGACTAGGTGGAACTCTACCTTCTTAATGCTTACTGTTGCCACACAATACAAAGATGTTTTTGATTGCTTGGCAAAACGATATAGTGAATACATAACCGTGCCGAGTGAAAATGAATGGATGGAAGCAAAGGAAATTTGTAAGCATTTGGAAGTTTTTATGAAGTCAGACAATTGTTTTCTGGTACCATGTACCCAACTGTAAATGTTTATTTTCCCAAAGTATGTGAAATGAAATTGGCTTTGATTGGATGGTCAGTTTCTTCTGCTAGCCATCTCATTAAAAAGATGGCTACAAGTATGCTTTCTAAGTTTGACAAGGACTAGAATATGGTAAATGGAGTGATGGTAGTAGGCATTGTGTTGGATCCAAGGTACAAAATTGAACTGATGGATTACTTTTATCCTCAAATTTATGGAGATGTATCTAACAGTGAAATTGAGAAGTTTAAATCTTTTTTCCGAGATATGGTAATTGAGTATGATTCAAAAATGAAGGAGAAGTAGAAGGAGATTGCTTCTTCATCTTTAAGTCAAAATCAAAATTTATCAGAAGTGATTGTTGCTAGCGAAAAAGAAGCTTGGAAGACTAATTTTGCCAAATATGTTAGCGCAAAATCAAGTGTTGAATCTAGTACGTCATATTTTGACCTCTACATAGAGTAGGAAATGTTACCGGATGATGAAAATTTTGACATCTTAGGTTGGTGGAAGGCAAATGGATTAAAATATCCAATCATGCAAAAGATTGCGAGAGATTTCTTAGCAATTCCTATTTCAACTGTTGCTTCAAAGTCTTCATTTAGCACTAGTGGTCGGATTCTTACTCCTCATTGTAGTAAATTGCGTTTAGATACTTTAGAGGCATTGATGTGTGTCCAAGATTGGCTATGGAGTGATATGAAAGGTAATCAATTCTATAACAAGTTTTTAATTTTTTTATCAATGTTAATTGACACATATTATTTATTTAACAGACCTGTAATGAATTGCGGCGGGTATGATGGCATTTTTATTGAACATCTAAGGGACTCAGTTAACTAGTTATTCTTCCACTTTTCTTAATTTCATGCTTATATAGTTTATTTGTTAATTGACACAGATTATTATTTGACTCTTCCTTTTTCTTTTCTAGGTTCAACAAAATCAAAGTTTGAGAACATTGAAATTAACTCAATCCTCGAAAATATGGATGGTGACATTGACATAACCGGTGAATGACATTGTTAGTGATGTTATAAGATTTTATTTCCAATATCATTGTTATGTCGATTTATTTGGATTTTTATTTGGAGGTTTTTATGCATTTATTTCAGGAAGTGGGAAGTGAAGTTATTGAAGCTTGGAAAACATATGGAATTGCGGATGTTTATTTGGATTTTAGGCTTTTCTAGCTTTTATTTGGAGATTCTTATGCTTTTTGGATGTTTATTTGGATTTTGGATGTTTTTATCTTTTATTTTACTTCAAGAATTTGCATGGATTATGTAAGAATCATATCTATTATGGTATGATGAATTTGTTTGGGATTATGTAAGAATCATGATTTTTGTTGGATTATGATATGAATTATGAAATTTGAATAGAATATGTTATGTATGGATCTTTAAAAGTTGAATTTTGTAGCTAATTAAAAGTTGGATTTTTTATTTACAAAAAACAAATAAAAAATGGTACTCGTGGGTATCTAAATACCCGTGGATTACCCGTATAGAGATACCCGTATGGGTATGGGACGGGTACGGGTACCATATTTATCCAACGGGGCTGGGACAAATATCATATTATCCGTACCCACGGTACCCATTGACATCCCTAATGATATGTACCCATCCAAATTAAATATACTTCACCTTAAATATATTTTTCACCTTATTTTTAAACTAATGATAAATACATTAATGTACTTGATATGTAATGCAGTAAAATTATTATTCTATCATGACTATTATTATTGTTATGCTAATTTCTATTTAAAATTAAGACAATTTGTCTTTGAGTGACCTTATTGTTGTGCTAATGTTATTGTTATATATTGCGTTGATATGTATGATCTGCAGTTTGCAGGTATGCGTAGGGTGGTTAGGAGGTATATATATTGATTGAGGTGAGGTATGGGAGTTAAACGGCTGGTGGCGGGTATTGGATGGGAAACTCATCTTAGTTTTGTGATCTTAATTTTCATATATTATTTAGTAATGAATTGTTCGAAATTGTATGGTTTGCTGGCAAACATATAATCAAGTTTAAAAAAATTGTGTATTTAATATTACAAATTTATAGGATATGTTGCCTCCGCTACTCAAAATTCATAGTTCCGTCCATGCTCTTATGAACTTATTATATCTTTCACATCATTATTTTTTTATTTTTCTTTTAAAGGTGGCTTTTTTTAATGACAAATATAATATATAAATAAAAAGGAGAAGTACATACATTTATAAAATTGAGTACAAGAAATACTCAAGTCAAGGGATGACAAAATCAAATATTCCCTCACATGGTAAAATAAGAGCGAAAGCGAAAACAACATCAAAAAATCATTTAGACTCCTATCATAAACATACAACCACAACCGAATAAGTGGAAGACTAGTAAGAGAACTCCTCAGTTAACCATCCCCTATACTAATCCTCCATAAGATACTATCGGTGCCAACATATAATGAGTTCATGTTCCCACTCATAGAAGGATTAGATGTGACCAAAATACTTTTGTTAAAAACCACTTCCAAGAGATAATTTCACCATATCCACAAAGTGGAGCGCACACGTCTCATTCCTCAAAAAGATGTAAGTATTCCGAGATCTTCACAAAGATCATACAACAATTTGCCAGATTAATTAGAAACATAACCTCACCTTTTTCTTCCAACTGAGTCTAACATAATACTAAGAAGACTCGTTAAATTTGAAGGTAAAACAAACTTCCACCTCAACCATCTAAACATATGATACCGCATTAAAAAAGACATCTAACAAAAAACTCTAAACCGACTCTACAAACTAAATAAAAAAAACACAAGAATACCACCCAGATCAACTATATTAATTAGCATGTGAGCATTTAATTTGCTGAAGGTGTATGCATCCATATCCATATGTATGTACACGTAGATCAAACATTTTCCTTATATATACAGCATCCCCACATTCAGTACTTTGCATGTAAACAAGAGACAAAAAAAATACCCTTTTAACTATACGTATTTTCCTCGATAGTTTATAATTATGGCCCAATCTCTAGTATTCACGGTGAAGAGGCGTGAACCTGAATTGATAACTCCATCAAAACCCACACCTCATGAAATAAAACTACTCTCAGACATTGATGACCAAGATTCATTACGTTGGCAAGTTCCTGGGATACAATTTTATAATTATGATCCAAATATGGAAGAGAAAGACCCTGTTGATGTTATTAGAAAAGCATTAGCAAAAACACTTGTATTTTATTATCCATTTGCAGGTAGATTGAGGGAAGGTCTTGGTAGAAAACTTATGGTTGATTGTAATGGTGAAGGTGCTTTGTTCATTGAAGCTGATGCTGATGTTACTCTTAAACAATTTGGTGATGCTCTTCATCCTCCATTTCCTTGCATAGATGAGCTTCTTTATGATGTTCCTGGTTCTTCAGATGTGATTAACACTCCATTGCTACTTATCCAGGTATAGTATTGATCTTTTCACACCATATGTATGTGTGTGTGTGTATGTCTGTGTGGTCAATAATATAGACTAGATGCATCAGTTATTCAAAGAACATAAAAAATGATTCTTTTTTTGCTTATAATGGCGACCAAAGAAAGTATATATCATTTGAGGAATTTGGATTCTTCTTCGACATGATTTTCAAGGTTTCACGAAGTTAATGCATCGACGTTAGGTCAAGATTTCAAAATCAATATTTAGAAGAAAAATTGCATTTAAATTTGAATCATGTAATTTCGATTCCATAGATACATTAACTGTGTGAATGCATAAAAATCATGACAAGAGTAATGTGAATTCTCACTGGAATGAGATCTATCCACCTGTTCCTCAAAATAAAGAGATGTTTTTATGGGATGATTATGTAAAAAAAAAAAAAAAAAGCAGTGCCGTATCATGCGAAAAAATTCCCACGAAATCATCCCGAAAAGATATCCCACCAATGAAAAACTGGCATTTACGGAATTCAAGGGGGGAGTTATGAATAGTTGGAAAAGTCAACAACTATTGTGGGGTGGAATAAACAAGTCGGGATGGTTGTGAAAACTGAATTCGCTTTAAGTACCATTATTGAAAGAAGAAAAAAAAGGGGTCTAAAGATGGACCGTATTTTTTTTAAATAAAAAACGATGGACCATTATTAATTTTAGTTACAAAATATAGTTTATACTAATAAAAAAATTTAAATCTACTTTTGGTCTCCCTACTTAGATAGTTTTGAACTTTAGTTTATTATTTTTTTAAAATCAGTTTTTAGGTCTTTCAATTAAGAAGGTCAATGATAGATTTGACATAACTTGGATACATAGTCAACATAAAATAGTCATAGATTTAACATTAATATGAATATAAATTGGTATTATGGACTAAAAAAGAAACATAATTTTTTTATATATTAGGTTGTATGAGCTTTTGTTTTTCATATTTAATACATCCTCTGTTAAAAATAATTAAATTTTTGTCGGGAAATATTTATATTGTTCTAAACATGCCTTCAAAAGTTGATTATAAAATTATATGGATATAGATGAGTTAATTTAATAGCAAACGCCAACGAAAAATATTGTGGAGACATAATGACAGATTTTTTTTATAGAGTCTAAACATGAAAATTAAAAGAAATAAAAGTGTATTTAACCCTTATATTTGTACGCAAGCATAAATATTTAATTATGGTTGTATTTTAATTAGTTTTTTTTTTTTGAAGGAGGTTGTATTTTAATTAGTTGGTAATCTATGAAAAAGTTTATTAAAATAACTATTAATTCAATTGTATGCACCATCATTGCTATTTTTTATACATTCATTCAATCACGTCTCACCACATAATATTTGTTTTAGATATATATTAAAAAGTAACATTATGTTTAAAAAATTGGATGTCACCTATTATCGATTAATCTTGATAAGTTTTTAATCATTAGTTAGTTCATTCATATACTTGAATTGTTACCATGCGCAGGTAACACGCCTCAAGTGTGGTGGTTTCATTTTTGCTATTCGTATGAACCATACAATGAGTGATGGATCAGGTATGCTTCAATTCTTGCATGCCTTAGGAGAGATATCTCGCGGGATGAGTAAACCTTCAATCTCACCGGTGTGGTGTAGAGAGCTTCTTAACGCAAGAGATCCACCAAATGTAACATGTACTCATCGTGAATACGAACCACAATCCAACACCAAAGGAACCATGTTTCCCTTAGACGACATGGTTCACCGCACTTTCTTCATTGGTCCCACCGAGGTAGCTGCAATTCGCTCTCTCCTTCCGACTCACCAATTGCAACAATACTCCAATTTTGAAATCATAGCCGCATACTTTTGGCGTTGTCGGACAATAGCATTACGACTAGATTCTGACGAAGAAGTTCGCATAATCTGCATAGCCGATGCACGTAGCAAATCTGTTGACCAACAACTTCCAAATGGTTACTATGGTAACGCTTTAGCATTTCCCGTTGCGGTTACAACTGCAGGAAAACTTATTGAAAATCCATTGGCTTATGCGTTGAATTTAGTTAAGAAAGCAAAAGCTAATGTGACCAAAGAGTATATGCATTCAGTGGCAGATTTTATGTCTATCAAGGGTCGTCCTCCTTTAACTACTGCTGGATTATATTTAGTGTCTGATCTTACACGTGCTGGATTTAGAGATGTTGATTTTGGTTGGGGGAAAGCTCTTTATGGAGGAATAGCTAAAGGAGGTGATGTTGCTATTCCTGGTCAAAATGTCTTTCATATACCTTTCAAAAATGCTAAAGGAGAGGAAGGTTTGGTAATACCTTTTTTCTTGCCAGCTCAAGTCATGGAGAGGTTGGTTAAAGAGTTAGATATCGTGCTTATGTGCATGCGCATGCCTGCTAAGGGTGATCCAAAATCTGGTGTCATTAACTCTTCTCTATAGTCCTTAAATATACATCGAGTAAAACGATATGGAGTAATGTAACATTGGTGTAACATTACATAATCATTGAATAACGTACTAGAACAAATGTTTTTCTATGCAGAACTATATTTAAACGTCCGTTGACAACAATGAAGTCGCAATGTTAAATAAAAACAAAAAAAATCATGTTAATTTTGTTGGATTATACGTTAACGGGTCATTATGATGTAATTTACATATTTCAAATGGTGAAGCAAGATATTTGGTGACATAAGTATATAGAAGTAAATGAAGTTTGGTTCAATATTGCTTATGATCATAATGGCTACGGTCAATAAGATGACGCAGTCATGTAGTCATATTTCCAGAATCATCCGATCATAATTAGGAATTATAAAATAATTATAACTAAATATGTTTCACTGAATCATCCGATCAATATCGGACAGTCACTGATGCATTGACCGTGTGAATGCAAGAAAATAGTAACCGCAATGAATCTGATTTCCATTGCTTAGATTTTTATATTATCATTTTTTTTATGTTCAATATCAATGATTTATTATCCTAAACTTAGCTTAAGCAGCTAACTTTCTTTGACAAGAGTCGAAATTATTCTTTGCTCAAATTATTTTCTTAGACTATGAAATAATGTCAACCCCAGTTCAAAGGTTTTAATGGTTTAAGTTGGTGTAGATGATTTTAGAACGAGAAAGAAAAAATCTTGCATGAGGGTGGATATGTAAGACCAGTGTTTTAATGCAAATATTTTTATTAGTGTTTGACCTAAGGTCTTCTTTGTCTTGAACCAAATATCCTTCTCTCACACTAAACTTATTTTAGATATAGTATGAAATTTAAAATTCTTCTCATTTTTATGTGTTGATGTTTCATGTTTATAGTTTCTATGAAAAAAGTTGCAGTAAAATCTAAACAATAATTTGTGAATAATAAAATATTTTAGATAGACGGTTGGGGTGGTTTTGTTTTAAAGGAGAAGCTTAAGCTCATTAAAGAGGCCCTGATGGAGTGGCATGTGTCTTTAAGTCAGAATTTACTAGGAAAAATTGATGCACTTAAAAATTGCTTATCTGTTTTGGATTGCAAAGGGGAAGACGACATTCTGTCAGACATGGAAATAGAGGAAATGAACGGTATTACATCAGACATTCATTCTTTGCCTAGTGTGAATACTAGTATATGTTGGCAACAGTCCAGATCTTTATGGTTCAGAGAAGGTGACGCGAACTCTAAATATTTTCACTCCATTCTGGCTAGCCGTAGGAGAAGGAATGAAATCTCGTCAATCTTGGTAGATGGGGCGGTTGTGGAGGACGTTGAGCCCATTCGTCAGGCCGTTGTTTCGCATTTTGCGTCTCATTTTAAGGCACATAATGTGGAAAGATCGGGTGTCAATAATCTTCAGTTCCGAAGGTTATCTTTTTCAGAAGGTGGTAGTCTGATTAAGCCTTTTTCAGTGGAGGAAGTCAAAATGGCGGTGTGGGATTGTGACAGTTACAAGAGCCCGGGAACGGATGGTATTAATTTCGGATTTATTAAGGACTTCTGGATTGAGCTGAAGGATGATATTATGCGGTTTATTTCAGAGTTTCACAGGAATGGTAAACTAACTAAAGGTATCAATAATACTTTCATTTCCCTTATACCTAAAGTTGATAGCCCCCCAAAATTAAGTGATTTTTGGCCTATTTCATTGGTGGGGAGTATGTACAAAATTTTGGCAAAGTTGTTATCAAACAAATTGCGGTTGGGCATTGGTAGTGTAATCTCTGACGCTCAGTCAACCTTTGTAAAAGATGGGAAGATTCTAGATGGTATTCTAATAGCAAACGAGGTGGTGGATGATGCACGTAAATGTAATATGGAACTTCTATTATTTAAAGTAGATTTTGGAAAACCATATGATTCTGTTGATTGGGGATATCTAGATGTTGTTATGGTGAAAATGTCTTTCCCGACTTTATGAAGAAAGTGGATCAAGGAGTGTGTTTGTACAACTACAGTGTCTGTGTTAGTTAATGGAAGTCCCACGAAAGAATTTCCTTTGTAGCGGGGTTTAAGACAGGGTGACCCACTGTCACCTTTTCTTTTTTTGCTAGCCACTAAGGGTCTGAATATTATGATGAAAACCATGGTTGCGTCCAACATCTTTACTGGTTACAGCATAGGGGCGCATAACCCAAGTGTAATATCTCATCTACAGTTTGCCGATGATACTTTACTATTGCGGGTTAAAAGTTGGGCCAAGTTCCGTGCATTGTGGGCGGTCCTTGTGCTCTTTGAGGTGATGTCTGGGCTAAAGGTGAATTTCCACAAGAGTATGTTGGTTGGGGTCAATGTTAAAGACTCCTGGTTGAATGAAGCGGCATACGTTTTGAATTGTAGAGTGGGCATAGTCCATTTCATGTACTTGGGCCTTCCTATTGGTGGTGATCCGCGACAGTTATTGTTTTGGGAGCCAGGGGTGTCACACATAAAACATAGATTGTCTGGGTAGAAGATCAAATTTCTTTCTTTTAGTGGTCGCCTTGTTCTCCTAAAATATGTCTTGTCCTCTCTGCCTGTCTATTCCATTTCCTTCTTCAAAGCTCCATCAGATATAATCTCTTATATTGAATCTTTACTGAATAATTTTTTTGGGGTGGGAGTGAGGAACTAGTAAAATTTCTTGGATTGGATGGAATAATATTTGTTTGAGTAAGGAAAATGGTGGTTTAGGGGTACGTTGGTTGAGGGAGTTTAATATGGTTCTGTTAGGAAAATGGTGTTGGAGGATGTTAGTGGATAGAGGGGGACTATGGTATAGGGTGTTGGTAGCTTGCTATGGCGAAAGGAATGGGAGGTTGGAGGTTAGGGCCCGAAGTGTTTATACTTGGTGGAGGGAGGTAGCGAAGATTAGGGACAAGGGAGGTGGAGGCGGTGGCGAATGGTTTGACAAGTGTATTGGGAGGAAGGTTGGTAATTGGGAGGAGGGTTGGGTTGGGAGGATGGAAGGGATGCATTGCAGTGGCATCGTCTGTTCTGGACGTGGGAGGATGAGTTGTTAGGGAACATAGGCTTTTACTCCAAAATGTTACTTTGCAGGCTACCTATTCAGACAAATGGCATTGGAAGCTTGATCTAGAGGGAGGTTATATGGTTCGAGATGCGTATAAGCTCCTTACCAATCAGGAGGACCATACTTTTGATGCAGATGCTGATCTTATTTGACATAAACATGTACCCCGGAAGGTTTCTATTTTTGCTTGGAGACTACTTCGAAATAGGCTGCTGACAAAGGACAACTTGGTGGCGCGCGACATCATACCTCCTGATGCTTAGTTGTGTGTGTCGGGCTGTGCGGACATAAAGTCGGCGCGACACTTGTTTCTATCTTGTACCATTTTTTCTTCATTGTGGATTTTAGTGCGGGAGTGGATTAGTGTCTTTTCAGCCGACCCATATCTTATCCAGGATCACTTTGTCCAATTTGTGTATTCCTTTTGCATTGGTATGCACCCTTTTGATGGGAAAACAGTTTAAAGGTTGTCGGGTTAAAGCTTTGGTACTTCTGAATTTTGGATCCTTGTAATGCATTTGTTATACGAACCTCTTATAAAGCACATATAGCTATATACACCCTCATATAAAAAAAGTTTTGGGCCCTACTAGCATGGGCCCTATGTCGTCGCACCCCGAGCCTATGCCCAAGGTCGGGCTGGTTATGGTGGAATGTCATATAAACCTTATTCAACCAAAAAAGTTGTTTTTGATTTTGTCTGACCTAAGATCTTTGGGTGATGGTGTTGAATGACCTTTGAAGAGAACTTTGCAGTCAGCTACATCCTTCTTCCCCATCGTATATGGCCTTCTTCTTCAAGCGTATGAGGTGGTGTACCTGCACGTGCTTTGATGACCGAGTATGTAAGCATCATCGAATGATATATTTGGATAAAAGTGAGTGTACCTAACACAATGTGAATGAGGCAGTATTATAGAGTAGGTTTAGGGTTTTTGGCCCTTGTACCTTTACATGTACTCGTTGAAGAATAACTGTTGTCATTTAGGGACAACTGTTTTATACATGGTTCCGAGTGTAACTTGTGCCAATAGACGATCATTTGGTGCATGGTCTTGTGTGTAGCTTGTGCCACAAACCAATCTATTTAGTACGTGGTACCAAGTGCAGTTAGTGTTACGGACCTATCGAACCTTGCATAAAAAGCCCTTTAGAACATATGTAGGGTTGGACGTCAACCCATGTCAGAACAGTTTTATTAATAATATTGTCTCGTGTATGTTGAAATAACTATTGTAATATATGTGAAGTCTCAAAATAGCCCTCTAAAAATAAAAACATAGATTATACCCTTGTAATTTGAGATTCTTCCTATTTTGGTCCTTCAACAGTCTAGTCACACATGAAGGACTCACGTAGCAGAGAATCTTGCGACATGGCGGGTGCCACATTTACTTTTTTATAACATGAAATTTCTATATAATATTTTTTTGCCTCAACAACTTTTCGATATCATTAACTGAGAAACTAAAATAAAGAAAAATAGATCATTTTTCCATGAAGACTTAAAGTCAAGAAAACTGGCTTAGAGGTTGAATTTTCTTATGATTTTTTTCATGCTTGTTTAGGATTGTAAAATAAGGTCTCCCACATAAAATTAGAATTTTATGAAATTGAATAGATTAATTATGAATTTTTAAAGCGACAAAAACTCAAAAACCAAAACAACATAAATATTGACCTAAAAATCAAATTTTGAGTTGATTTATTATTATTTTTTGCAGAGACCTCTCAAGTACATAGAAAAGACCTAAAAAGTTTCACAGAATTTTAAAGACAACTCGAATTATTTTTATTTTATGATCAAAACGTGTAAAATTATGATTTTGTTCCGAGTGAACATATACTCACAGGTAAATTTTGTTCCCCAATTTTGGAGGCATATTTATAATACCACAAGAACCTCCACTATGAAATGTTGGAGTGTTTAAACAAAAATGAATTAATTATGAATTTTTGTTTCCCATAAATATGAATTTCTTACAAAATTCATAATTAATTCATTCCTCATTTAAAAACTTCAAAATTTTATGATGGAGGTTCTTATAATGTTTTAAACATGCATAGAAAATTGGGAAAAAAATTGTACCTGTGAGTATATACTTATTCGGAACAAGAGGAATGCTATGAAAATTTGTTGATCTTTTCTATGTATTTTTACAGAGATCTTTGAAAAATAATTAGCACAAAATTTAATTTTTAGGTCGATGTTTCCATTCTTTAATCTTTTGAGTTTTTGGTGTTTTAAAAGTTCATAATTAATCATTCCCTTGTTGAAAAATTCTAATATCATGTCGAGGCCCTATTTTAACATCTTAAACAAGCCCAAAAAAATGATTAAAAAATTCCACCTCTAAGTCACTTTTATGGACTTTATGTTTACAGAGAATTTTTTTCTTTATTTCAATATCTTAATTAATGTTAGCAAAAAAAAAGAGGCAATTTTTTTTTTGTTGAGAAAAACATATGAAGAATATCAATGTTGTAGCAGCCAATCACGTGGCAAGATTATCTACCACGTCAATATTTTATATGTGACTAGACTGATGGAGAATTAAAATATGAAGAATATCAATTTACAAGGGTGGAATCTATGTTTTTAGTTTTATAGGGTCTATTTCTAGACTTCGTATATATTACGAGGGTCATTTCAACAATAAACTCTTTTTTTATGTATTGGACAGTTGTGAGACCAAGAAGGAGGAAAGCGCTCGAACATTCGGATGGACAGCGGGACAGGTTTCAGGCGGATCAATGGCGCGGAAGAGGTTGGGAGGGACAACAACGGCGACAGACTAGGGTTAGGGTTCAGCTAGGTTCAGAATTGCGGCACAGTGACATGGAGGATTGGGAGGACAGTGAGGTACCTGTGCAGTCATATGACGGCAGAACGGTGCTTCATTACTCAAGGCCAGGTCGGTTGCAGGTGGGTGCACAACGGTTTAGGTCAGAGGCAGCAGGTTCCAGGCGGCATCAGGTCACGTGGGGAGGTTAGAACCAGCAGCGTGCTCGCCCTCTTCCTGTTCGGCGACGGTGGAGGTCTGTGGAGGTGGTTCAGCAGCGTGGCAGAACCTTCACAGAGGAGGGGGCGCGGCATCTCAGCAGCGGCGTCCAGCAACATCAGCGGCGTCAGGAGAAGCAGCTGGTTCTCGACAAACCCGGTAAGGTTAATCAACCTTTCGTGTCTTTTTACTTTACAAATGTGCCTGATAATATATCGTATATCTCTTTACGACGAGGCTTTGAGGTGTGTGGAATCATAGAGGACTTGTACCTCGCGAGGAAACGGAACGTGAATGGGGGGGTTTTGGCTTTGTTCGATATGGTAATGTGAGGGACGTCGATAAATTACTGAAGGCGCTGAATAACGTGTGGTTTGGGGACTGTAGGGTGGTGGCCAAGGTTGCGAGCTTCGATAGATTAGGAAACAAGAATCAAGGTGTAGGCGTTAAAGGAGATGGTGTTAATAGGAAAGCGATAGGTATAGGAGGCGTGGGTATTAACCGTTGTTGGAGTAAGCCCTAATAGCCAATCTACATTGATTGGGTTTGGCTTTGTATCATGATA
>Ga0315913_1004566_pt1 | contig 16771 bp, 10 predicted proteins | sample MpolsnodulesMG_FD_207736 | JGI IMG/M metagenome (GOLD analysis project Ga0315913, IMG submission 207736) | Medicago polymorpha root nodule microbial communities from Los Angeles, California, United States - small nodules | ecosystem: Host-associated > Plants > Roots > Nodule | place: USA... | reverse complement strand
CTTCCTCTGTTCTTTACATTTATCCGCTGCACAAAGACTCTGAACTCACTCAGACTCTGAACTACTTCAGACTCTGAACCTGAGAACAGTTCTTCAGAACATAACAGAAGAAGTTTTCAAAAACACAATTCAACCCCCCCGCTCTTGTGGTTTTTCATGGAAGATAGTGATTCACCAAGAGTAGATGTACCCCATCGTAAGAACGATTGATGGACATACTATAATTCGGTGTTTTCTCTTCCTTTCTCTCTTTTATTTCTAGCATAATTTAATGTGATCCTTGTGAATTAAGATAATGTTTAATGTCAATAATATTGATGTGATTGAATCTATTAAAACCTAATTTTCTATCAAACAACCTCTGATCACAAGAATTAATCAACCACATCCAAAATAAAATAAAATTAATCAATCATAGAAATATTGCAATTAATTGATAGTGATTCAATCATAGATCGAACGATTCTATATTCATGTTAGTAGATATTTATTGTTTAATAATAGGTTTGATTTGAGATTGTATTTACAATTTATAAATTGAGATTGTTGCAATAATTTAATATTGAACATTGTTTAAGACTAAATAGTGTTTCAACATTGTTAACTTTTGGGTTTAATTTTCATCTTACGCGAATTCAATAATCATTATTATCTCTAAAATGATTTTCTAAAACCAAAGTTTTCACAAAAAATTTCAAAAGTTAATTCCCTTCTAAAACCACCATACAAACCAACAATGTGAAATGCATATGTCATGTTTGAATCATCAATACATGAATCATCCTTGAATCATTTGTAAGTAGTAGTTACAAAATTTTCATATGACAAATATCCATCTCTTGTTATTGTCTTGCATGTATGCCATCCTACGTTCATTTCATATTTTCCAAAAGCGGATGCTTAATTTGGATTTTGATTTTAACGATAATGAATTCAGTATCTTCATTTTTTCTAATGGGATTAATTACTTGGATATCATCCATGATTAGTATAGTCTATGGCTTCAATTTACATTGTGTCGTGGCAATTGCCTCCTTCACCCATTGTAGAGGGTTTGTTGTGTAAACGGTCAAAATAGAATTATAGACTTACGAGTGATGCATTGAAAAACAAAAAAAGAACAAATTTAGTTAACAAACCTATTTAAAGAGAACCAAATCAATCAAACTGAACTACAAATATTAATTTCTTGTAATCAAAATCGGTCATCTATCAATATTAATATTTTTTTCAAAATAAAAAATCAAAGTTGAGATTAATTGTTCTTATTAGAACGAGTCTCATTTCAATAGTTGTTCAAACTATATTTTTTTAGTCTTACATAAAAGTATGTAAAAAGTTTATCCTATGGACACATTCTTTTTGTTTTTGGTTTATTCATAGGTTCATTTTATTGAAAATAATCTTATATTAGGTATGTCGGATTGATAATAGATTATGTATGCAGGGGGTCGTGGTCTACACGGGCTAGACTTCAAAGGACGTGTTGTGCGTCAAAACGCATTAGCAATGTTGGTTGCCTTAAAAAGAAAACACTAACGATAAAGATGAAATTAATAATAAAACATTCGAATAGTTTTCCTAAATAAAACATTTGAATAGTTATTTGTTAAATATTACAAAGTGATTGATAAAGATGTATCAAAATATTACAAAGTGATAAAGAAATCTATTCATTTGCTTATATGTACTGGAAAGTGAAGGTAGTTACGTAGTTTTATGTGAAAAATATATCCCTCTTCTGATGTTTGGATTGTTCCAACATATTATTTTAACAAAATTTAGAGATTAAGAAAACACTTGCAAATAATATTGATATTGATGATAATAATTTTGTTAATAACTAAACATGTATCTCATGCATGATTTTTATATTGAATTGTAATTACCAAATTATAATCATTTTATTATTATTTACTGGAAGTCTGCAATCTCTTTAATCTTCTCAAATGTAACTTTATCCGATAATAACTCTAAAGCTTCCTCAAACTCTTTTATGTCTAACTTTGCTATCATCAAGAAGTTTAGAGTTAATATTCATCCCCCTAGATCTCCTCAGATCAAGGAAGTTATATGGCAGCCTCCCATAAGACACTAAATCAAAGGAAACACTTATGGCTCCTCATCTCCTTTAGCTTATGCTAGTGGTATTATTTTTAGAGACTCAAATGCAGACTGCTTGCTTTGTATTTTAGAGAATCTTGGTTTGGTTTATGCTTTCCATGCTAAATTAATAGGTGCAACGAGAGCTATAAAAACAATTTCTAGAAGAAATTGGTTGAATTTTTAATTAGAATCATATTCCATGCTAGTGGTGAATGCAATTTCTAATAGTAGCATTGTTCCTTGACACTTAAGCAACAAATGGTTCAATTGTATGAGGCTCTTGAATAGCATGAATTTTGTTATTTCTCACATCTTTAGGGAAGGAAATCAGTGTGCTGATTCCTTTGCAAAACTTTGGGTTAACAATTCAAGGATTGTTTTCTTGGTAATCAGCTTCATCCTTCATTACTAGTTTTTCGGTTCAAAACAAGTTAGGAATGACTAACTATAAATTTGTTTCCTTTTGAGGGTTTGGTCTAGTCCCCCTCCTTTGTATTTGCTTTTTGTTTAATTTTATCATTGGTTGCAGTTCTTTGCTGCAACCTTTTTGCTTAATTTTTTTATATTATTATTTACGAGATATATAAAAACTCAATTTAAGTAATTAATTAGTGATTAATGACTCGTTAATTAGTGATTAACATTTATCCCGTATTTTTTTATAGCCTAACTTTCAAATGATATAATAACTAATAATCAATAACAATGAAAAAAAATTAATTTTAAAATATGACATTAAGGTAGAGAAAGAATTTGAAGCAAATTATTATATTTTACAAAATGAACAGTTTTAAAAAAAATGTAATTTTCTGAAAAATAGTTGTGTTTAATAAGTAAGAAATATTTTGTAACTTACCCAATGTCTTGTTATTTAATATCAATCAATCAGACATAACTGAGTAAATTTATTTGACTTTTTTTTTTTGCTTTTGACTCGTTTGATGTTTGGGAGCAGGTAGTGACTTATAATGGAGAAGTTTGTTTTAAATTTGAGTTATTATGGAAAAATTTGTTTTGATGGACATTTTTTTTTATGAAAATTCAAATTGTAAACATATGAATAATGGAGGGAAGTTGAAAGGGAAAAGACAAAAAATGGTAGAATGTCGGCGAGTAGTCAAATAATCAAAATGGGGTGAGATAGGGATTTTGGTAGTAATTAAATTTTATAGTTAGTGAATGGATATAAATGAAATATGCAATTTAACTCCAATTTTTATAAAAACTTATGGAAAGAAATTTTAATAAAGGCTTCTAATAAATAATTTAACTCTTAGTAATTTAAATTTTAATTTAAATGGTTGTCGATCACATATCAACACTAAATAATTTGTGTGTGAGAGATAGATTAATTTATAAATAAGAAAATATGAGATTGAGTTTGAAGGTTGAGATGTAGCAATTGAGAAAATTGAGAGATTTTAAATAAAGATAGTTTATTTCTCATCTAATATATATGTACAACAACGACATAAAATAGATGTTGCATTGTAAAAAAATTGAGAGAATTCAAATGAAGAGAAAGTTCACTCTCCATCTAATATGTATGTGCAGCAACCATATCAGATTCATATCTAATGCATAACAACTTCAATACTCATATTACTTAAAAAAAACTCAATAGTCATATTTTTTATTTATATTTTGTATTTTCTCTTTTATTTTTAGTGAAATAATGAAAAAATATTTTTGGTCAAAGTAAATAGAAAATTATATATTATAAAATATATTTTTTGACAATAATTAAATATTCATTCAAACAAACAATTTCTTTTTGACCAATTCAAGCAAAATAATAAAGAATGTTTTTCCACGGGAAAATATTAAAGACTCTTTTATTTTTAGTGAAATAATGAAAAAATATTTTTGGTCAAAGTAAATAAAAAATTATATATTATAAAATATATTTTTTGACAATAATTAAATATTCATTCGAACAAATGATTTCTTTTTGACCAATTCAAGCAAAATAATAAAGAATGTTTTTCCACGGAAAAATATTAAAGAATATTCTTAATTATATGATATAATAATTTAATTATAATATAAAAAATATTTCTTAAGATTAGAGAAAAAATTGTTTTTTTTAAAAAATTTTGTGTTAAGAAAAGTTATCTACTTTTTTTAAGAAAGGATGATTGATTTGTTTTTTGTTCTGTATGTAGACAGAGTGGTAAGAACCAAATAAATAAAATAATAAATATTTTGAAGAAAGAATAATTGATTTTTTTTTACGTAAGGAAATTTTTTTTTTCTTGTCGCTAAAGCAGCAAGAACTAAGTCATAAAAATAATAATAAATATTTTGAAGTAAGAAAAATAAACATTTTTGTACACATACTAAATATTGAGAAGTGGTGAATTTCTGTTTCAAAATCAAGTCTGCAACACCAAATATCATTACAGGTAGCATCTATACTTACAATGCTTCTCTTTTATTTTTAGTTAAAGAAAATGCAAGTCTTTCTTTTGTCGACTCTTGGCGTCGACAAAAAGAAAAAAACAAGATAAAACTCTTTTCTATATGAAAGTTAATAAATTTTTTGACTATAAGAAAAATAGTAAAACATATGTATTAAAGAATATAATTTTTTTGACAGTAACTAAATATTATATTCATAAAAAACTAATTATTCTCACACACCTTTTTTTATAATAATAAAAATACAAAATATTATGTTTGACCAAATTGAAAAAAAAATTAAAGAATAATTTATTTATTAAAATAATTAAAATATAGTTTAATTTCTACACACATTCAATGTACACATGATTTGGTTTTGACCAAATTCAAACAAAATATTAAAGAATAATTCATTTATATAAAAAAAATTAAAGAATATAGTTTAATTTCGGGTTAATTAAGTTTTTAGTCCCTATAAATATTCACAGTTTTGTTTTTAGTCCCTACAAAATAAAATCACACTTTTTAGTCCCTGTGATATTTTTCTTAAGCATTTTAGGGATCAAAACTATTGATGGAAATTTTTGACAGGGACTAAAAGTGCTGATGGAAAAATTTATAGGGACTAAAAATGTCGACGGAAAATTTTATAAGGACTAAAAAATGTGATTTTATTTTGTAGGGACTAAAAAAAACTGTGAATATTTATAGGGACTAAAAACTTAATTAAACCTTTAATTTCTAATGTACACATGTATTCAACGATGCATTGCCACATCTTCAATTAATGAACATGCCAATACATAATTGAATATATGTGTAAAATAACTTTACACTGACAATGTATACAAATTAAATTTGAAAGAAAATTATTAATTATAAGCTTGTTTTTTGACCCAATAAAAGTTTATTGAAATGATAAACAATTGACTCACTTAGAAGGTCGTGTGTTCAATTCTCTCTATTGATGAGAAAACTTTTTGAGATCCGTCATGATCCTAAGACCATCTCCACTGAAATACTTTTAACTATTTAAGACCCGATACCTATTAGGTGCCCCCAATGTGGAGAATTTTTTTCAGGGTCTTATAAGATCCGGGGTCTTTTTTAAGACCTCCACTTTTAAGCGGGACCCGCACTCTTTTAATATTAAAAAATTAAAATATAATGATATAAAATTATTGATAGTTGATTAGTAAGTCCCATTTAAAAACTTTGTGTGAGATCTGAGTTGGAGTGATTGAGTGCTTATTAGGTACTACTATTAAAAAATTATAAATGAGTGATGTGTACACGTGAGACTCATTTAAGAACCAAAAAATGGATGTTTCCATTGTGGATGCTCTAATACCTCACATACACTTTTTTCTTTTTTATCAAAAATTAATTATATTAATTAAACAAAAAAAGTTACCTATATGCTATGACAATAATTTCATTTTTTTTAATTTAATTTAAAAGATGTGTAAAACCTCTAAAATTAAAAAAAAAAGTTTGTAAGAAAATATTTTTATTTTTATATTAAAGAAAATATATCTACTTCATCACTCACAATGACAAATACACAATCAAATGCATTCTTTGCGTTTCGCGTTTCCTTTGAACAATTGAAGAATTCATTTTGAAACAACAACAACTCTTTCTCATATAAACCGTTTCAAAACCCTTATGTTTCATTTTCCCCCAAATTCAAAACCCTAACCCTAATTTCTCTCTCAATTTTCTCAATTTCTCAATCATGAGCAATGAGATTGTTCAAAAACCTCCACCATCAATCCTCGTTGGTCGATTCAAAGCTTTGTTGAATCAACGTCGTGAAGAAGATCCTCGGTTGAGAAATTCGCAACCTTCAACAGAAGAAATTGTTCAGATTTACGAGCTTTTGTTGTCTGAACTCACGTGTAATGTTAAACCTATCATTACTGATCTTACTATCATTGCTGAACAACATCGTAATCATGCTAAAGGAATCGCTTTTGCTATTTGCAACCGTATTGTTGAGGTTTTTGTTTTTTACACCCCCTTTTGTAAAATTCCACACCATTGTTCAGATTAAGAGTTATTGTTGTTTTCATTGTTGTGAATTCAATTGTTGTCTATTTCATTCTTCTATTTGTTTTTTACTTTATGAATTTAGTTTATTGCAATTCCATAGGAAAAAGTTTCGATTTTTTGTTCATTTCATTTTATGGGTTTCACAGTTTTGGTGATTTTTTATTTATTTATAATTCAATTGATTAATAATTGTTTTTGGGAATTGGAAATTGAAAGGAATAATTTTGATTATATTAAAACAATTAGAAGCATTTGGGCAGTTGAAACATAACTACAACTAATAATGAACGATGTTGTCAAATATCGGCTATAGCGTAGCGGAATTTGAACAAACCACTATTGTTTTGGGATTAGCTTTTTAGTTGAAGTGTTATCAAATAGCGGCATTAACCCTATAGCAGCACTGTAGCATAGCGGAATATGAACAAACCACTATTTTCCGCGATTTGTGATTGATAACATTGTTAACAAATGGTAAAATTTAGAGATTCAAGTAAGTATACTTAACCGTTAACACAATTGAGTACTTAAAAATCGATTTTTGGAACCAATAAAAGTGAAATAGTTAGTGTATCAATGGTGGATTATAGAAGCCAGGGCACATAATTTCGTGTAATAATAATGGGGTTTACGGCCTATGGTGGATATAATAGGAATTAAGAATTCAGGACGATGATGGCTTGCACAACCATGTTGTACTGCCATGGTGGCAATTTGACAACACTGAAAATACTATAATATATCTAATTTTTAAAGGATTTAGACAGACATTTCATCTGAAAAGGGAATTCGTTATTGTGCTTTTGCTGAAATGATCAAGTCTTTTGGCAACCTGCTCAAGTTGGAATACAGTATTCCAAATCCTCACAGCTTTTCATCTGAGTTTTTGTGCGTGCGTGCATGCGTGTTATATGAGTTACCTGGGTTTTAGGTTGCTTGTAGTTGAAACTTGAAATAAATGATAATGAACGATGCTGCAATTGACTGCTACTAAACAATTTCCTGAATAAATTGAATGATTTTGAAACATTAGCATATACTTGCTTGGAGTAAATATTATGTTAAGTATATTAGACTTGCACCACGCATATTGGACTATTGATAATCCAGCTTACTTCATATATATATTTCATTCCTATGTTAATATGTTATTTTGTAGCTATTTTTTTTTGTTGTTATTGTTTAGACTAGCTGTTAACTAAGGTTGTGTATTTCTAGTAGAAGATTGTTGGGTTGTTGGTGTCATCTAACTGACAGTTAGCTCAATTTGATAGAATTCTATCTATTATATATCTTAATTCTGTGTATATTCATTTCATCACTTTTGCATTTCAGAATAACCTAATGTATCCATACCAGTTTTGCATTCTCTCCCAAGCCTCATCACCACTTATCATTTTCTATAAATACCTATAATGCCAATTTTCAATCCTCTTACTATGTAACACATACTTTTATCATTTACATACAAAGTATACAATGTAACTGGTACATAATTTGCTTTATCTTTGTCAACATTGGCGATCTCAGAGGCAGAATAATATAAAATTGTCAACATTGGCGAATAATATAAAATTGCTTTATCTTTGTCAATCCTCTTACTATGATACTAATGCCTCTTCTTATTAATTTTATATGGGCATAGTTTGCTCGTACCAATGAGAAATAAATTTGATTCTTTGTTGGAAAAATCATACAGGGACTCTTACAAAAGTATTGGTTCTTAACCTAACCTCGTATCAATTTTGATTTTAGAGATTAATCGTCACTAATCTCTCCTCTGAAATGGGAACTTTGTAAGAATTGGTTAAAGAATTCGGTACATAACTGTGCAGTAAAGCATTTTATATTTCATAGTTGTCCAAAACACATAACTCATCATGCAAAATGTTGTCACTGACATGCCACTAAGTTTAGTGTGGAGACTGGAGAGTGATTCCGTTTTCTTTTCTATTCTTTCATTTACTATCTAATTAATAGTGTGTAGTATAAAATCAGCGTCTCTATTATTATTCGAATTTCCGCTATTTGTATGGTCTCCAATTGTTTATTTTTTTTCAGGTGTCTGCAGATCAAAAGCTTCCTTCACTCTATCTCTTGGACAGTATTGTGAAGAATGTTGGCCAGGAATATGTTCGATACTTCTCACCACGTCTACCCGAAGTAGGTCATTTCAAGTTTATTGTAATTTGAATTCCTAAATGATTTAATTCTGTTATTGAAACTTATAGTTCTATTGTCTGCCTAGGTTTTCTGCGTGGCATACAGACAAGTTGATTCAAGTTTACATTCTGCTATGCGACATCTCTTTGGTACCTGGTCAAAAGTCTTCCCTCCCTCTGTCTTACGGAAGATTGACGTGGAATTGCAATTTTCTAAACCAGTTAATAATCAACCATCAGGCGTTAATTCCCTTAGGGCTTCTGAATCTCCTCGACCAACTCATGGGATACATGTTAACCCAAGATACGTAAGACAAATAGAACACTCTACTTCAGTTATTGATAGTGTAAGTTTTTTTCCCTTCAAATCTGTACTCTTTACAAAATATTTTGGATGGAACTGCATCTCATTTAGTTGCGGATTTAATAAGGATGTGTTTGGCATCAATAATTTGCATGTTTTCAGGAAGAAAAAAAAACTGATTGCATGTAACCAGAATCCTATGTGATTTTTGTGGAAAATAACTTTATTTTGCGCAGATGCTCTGTATTTCAGAATATTTTTTTCTAGAATCTTATGTCTTAAAATATTTTAATTTCTGTTGAGGCAGTAAGCCTTTGTTAGTTGAGCGGCTGGATTATGTTCTTCGTGAAACTGGATTATGTTGTGTCTGTTAGTGCCATCTAGCAACAGAGAACTCCTGCATACTACTATAAGATGCATTCTGAGTTCTGACAGTGTGTTGGTTTCATCCTCACAGGTTGCAGGTGAAAGGTTAGACTCAACAGGAACTGTTGGAAATGCAAATTTCGGTCTACTTGCTAGTAAGATTAATCAATTTGTCCCAAGTAGGGTTGGAAGATCGTCGTCACCACCAAGAATTGGACTTGATAGGCATATGCCCTCATATATGGATGAATATTTAGCTGACAATTCTACTGGTAGGACAGTCGAGAGAGAATCTCCCCATCGTGCTGTTGATTATGGCCTAGATAAAGGATTAAGTAGAGAAGAAGAGTTGAGTGAGTGGACACGAAAGCCATTTTCTGGTGATAGTCGGAAGAGATTTCAAACTTCTATGACATATAGCCTTAGTAACGGGCAACCACGTCAGAATCCAAGAGCACTAATTGATGCCTATGGTAGTGACAAAAGCCAGGAAACTTCTGGCAGTAAGCCTTTGTTAGTTGAGCGGTTGGATAGAAATGGTATGGATAAGGTTATGACAACATCATGGCAGAATACTGAAGAGGAGGAGTTCGATTGGGAAGATATGAGTCCGACAGTAGTAGACCATGGTAGAAGTAATGGTTTCCTGCAACCAACTATCGGTTTCTCATCAGAAAAGCCTGTTACTGTTGCAGCCAATGCAACTTCTTCAGTGTCAAGGGTGTTTCCTGGTCTCAATTCAAATATTGAGTACCGTCCACCAGTTTTGCCTGCAGCTTTTGAAACGAGGCACTCCGTAAATGTGCATGCTCCACGTCCTCCAAGCATAACTCCTATATTTCCATTGAAGAATCCTGTTAGGAATCCATTCGAATCAATAAATGCCAATAGTACCGTTGTGAGTCATGGTCTAATCAATAGACCTTTTCCTGTGCATGAACAATCATTGCACGGTGTTGAGAACAATGATATCAATAAAAGAAACCTGTATCAGCTACCTAATCAGCTTCCTGGTTTGATTTCATCTAACCCGCCAAACAGTGTACAAACACCGTCATTCCAGTTTTTTCCACCTCAGGATCCAGCAGCGTCACAATTTACTTATAGGCCATCTATGCCAGGACATGGTCCTGCTATGAGTAACCCCCTGCCAAATGTACGACCTGTTATGCCACTCCCTTTGCCAGGCCAAAGAATCGGAAACAACTCTTTTCATTTCCAGGGGGGAGCTTTGCGACCTTTACCTCCACCTGGCCCACATGCTCCATCCCAGATGCCACCTCATCCCAATCCTAGTCCATTTGTACCAAACCAGCAGCCAACTGTTGGATATTCTAATTTGATTAATTCACTCATGGCGCAAGGTGTAATCTCATTGACTAATCAAGCCCCTTCACAGGTAACTAAATCTATCCTAAGTTTTTCTTTTAAATTCCTATTTTCCTTCCATTTTTGACTTGCTTGCGTACCAACTTTGTAATTATATATGTTTGTAGGATTTTGTTGGCATTGAGTTTGATCCAGATACTCTGAAGGTTCGTCATGAATCTGCAATCAGTGCCTTATACGGTAATCTTCCTAGACAGTGCACAACTTGTGGCCTCCGATTCAAATCCCAAGACGAGCACAGCAGTCACATGGATTGGCATGTGACTAAGAACCGTATGTCTAAAAACCGTAAGCAGAAGCCCTCTCGTAAATGGTTTGTGAGTGAGACGATGTGGCTTAGTGGTGCAGAGGCATTGGGAGCTGAATCAGCTCCAGGTTTTTTGCCAACTGAGACCACTGAGGAAAAGAAAGAAGATGAAGAGTTGGCAGTTCCGGCCGACGAGGACCAAAATACATGTGCATTATGTGGAGAACCTTTTGAAAAGTTTTACAGTGATGAAACGGAGGAGTGGATGTATAGAGGAGCTGTATACTTTAATGCGCCTAATGGAATAACAACAGGCATGGACAGGTCGCAGTTAGGCTCCATTATTCATGCTAAATGCAGATCTGAATCTACCCCGTGTGAAGATTTTGTGATGGACGAAGGGGTATGTGTTTCTCATATTTACTTTTCTATGCATTTGTCTTGTTTTTGTTATACTTTAAGTCTTTAACTCATTGACCAGCATTGAACTAGATTTCTTCGCAACTATATGTTTTTACTCAAGTCTTCATCTCATTGACAAACATTGAACTAAATATCTTCGCAACTATATGTTTTTACTTAAGTCTTTAACTCATTGACCAGCATTGAACTAGATTTCTTCGCAACTTTATGTTTTTACTTTCCCAATGGTAAAACTTGTTTTTGGGAGAGAGGTCCAGAATTCGGAAGCCATATTATTCTTTTGGTGACTTCTCTTCAAGTGAGAATCAATCCATTATATCGTAAATTGCACATCTTCATGTTTTTTTTTCTTCTTTCTGCCGCCTTCAATGTCATGTTTTGCAAATGTGGATATCGTGGTTCACAATAGATTGCATCACTAGGCGTGGTAATTTATGCTCGAACAGCACATCAATGTTAGAAAAATTGGAAATACGCATGCCTATTTAATCGCTGCTAACTTCACATGATGTTATTATTTCAAGTGGACTTTTACGTGTGCTGATGTTCTTCAAGCAGCAAATATTTATTCTTTTGTTTCCCTCTTTGTATGCAGGGCACCTATGAAGAAGGTAGTCAAAGAAAACGAATGCGGAGCTGACTAAAGTAGTCCATTTTTGTCCACTGTAACTTATGAGTTTCGGATTAATGTATGCTTTTACATTTTTTTTAAAAGTAGAGCAGAATCTTCTGAAATACATGGCCTCTTGCCTAAATTATGTACATGTATAGTTGCTCCTGTGTAACATCCATAGTTTATTGCAGTCAAAAGGTTACATTTAACCTGCAAATTTTCAGTTCCTTACCTTTATTGACCCCAAAAAAGCTTTCAAAATTGTCATTTCTTTTACATTATTTCTGGGATGAAGCAGTAGTTACTGGGGACATGGCAAAGGATCCATGAGCATTTACTGTTTGAATTGTTGTACCCAATATAAATGGTGCATTGATGAATGGATGAGAATACTACAGATATTTGATGTTTTTGTCCTTCTAATAATATTTCTGCTAGACATTTTATTTTAATGTCATTGGCTCTTTCTATAAAGTATTTAATTGCTTTTTGCTATATTGTTTTGTTGTTCCAAGCTCTCAATGTTCTGTTTTGTTGTTCCAAGTTCTCAATGTTTATCTTCAACTTAGAAAATAGTGGTTTCTGTCACACTAATCCCTAACACTTTGTCCTTCAAAAAGAAATCTAATCTGTCACACTAATCCTTAACACTTTGTCCTTCAAAAAGAAATCTAATAAATTCGTTTTTTACTATATTGGTCTCTAGTCTATACAATATTGACAAAACAAGTGATTATATAGGAACATGATAACTTATCCTGTTATGCTCCTTTTATCCTGACCGACCAACTTATCTCTAAAAATATCTTCAGTTTCGTTTTTAGTCCTTATAAAAACAAATTGCACATTTTAGTTCCTGAATTTTTTGGTCGGTTTTTAGTCCTTGTTAAGTGAAACTAATGGACACTGATGTAGCACTGACATGTCATTAATTTTAATTTTTAAAAAACGAACACGTTTAATGGTTGACCAAAAATTAATGGTAAATTATGAATTTCCTAAAATACCCCTTAATGTTTAATTAAAAAGCCCAATTATTTCCCTTCTTCACCCACTCCCAGCCTTCTGCTTCCATATTTCTTCTTCAACTTCTTCTCCCTCACCTTCTTCCCATCAAACCAAACCCCAAATTTCATTAATCATTTTCTTCTACCCTAGATTTATTTACTCTTGGTTCCATCATCAAACTGAATCAAAACACATCTTTCCCTTTTATTCCATCAATTTGAATCTTTATTGCAATGAAACTTAATCATGAATCAATTGATGCCATAATAGAACCTTAATCACAAATCAGTTGAAACCTAATCAAACCTGAATTAATGAAGGTTGACTCACTGTATGAACGAAACCGAGTATTGGGGTAAAATGGAATCACAACATATCTTGGGATCAATGCGTATGGTAAATCCTAAAATGAGGTGGTTGCGTCCTCCTTAGAGATTATATGAATTGTAATGTGGATGTTTCGTTTTACACAAGCTTTAATAGTGTAATGTATGAGAGATGAAATAGGGTTTTTTGTTGGAGCTAAAACGATGTGGCTATAACCTATTTTTTCCGTTCCCATAGGCGAAGCAAACATGCTACTTGTTGCGATTCATTGGGTCAAGACTCAAGAGAGCTTGGATTTGATAATATGATTTCTCTACAAACTCCAAGATTGTAGTTGACGCTTATAATAGTACTATGCAAGATTATACTAAGAGTGTCGTCAGTTGTCACATAGTTGAGTCTAGTGTTTATAACTCTCATGCTGAGTTCTCTAAGAGAGAAGCTAATGTGGTTGCTCATCATCTTGCTAAAGCGATCATATACAGTGCTAGCTCTCAAGTTTATTTTGATATCCCTACATGTATTTATTCTTCTCTCTTTAATGAAATGAGCAAGTTTTCTTTCATTAAAAAAACATAAATTTGACTAAAGGGTAAATAGTCATTTTGTTTGTTCAACAAAATACATAATCAGATTCAAGTTGTATGAATTCTGAATTTGAAAGCTAGTGAATTTTAAACAGCACATTGCAATTGATTCATATTACTCATCTCTAAAACTCCAACACTAGAAACAATTCCAGAGATAAGTTGAACAGAAGCAATTATATATGTTTAAAAATAGAAGGGAAGAAGCAAAACCACAACCAAACTATAAACACAAAGAATGAATCACATAACAACAGCAGAAGGAACAAGGAAATCCAAAATTGATGCTTATTGGAAAATATCAAAACCTCTAGAAAAAACATTTCACCATGAAGTTTAAAACAAAGGAAGAGGGAGAGTTTGAAACAAAGCCTATATATGTTGTCCAAACTATCAAACTAAAAGTTCACATAAAAGACTAGAAAGTAAATAAAAACACTGATAATTCTAGTAAACATACTTAAATTAAAATGAAATTTTACATTTTGGAGATATCCTTGGATAGGAGGACAATTCTTCTCTAATCTGATTTATTTTCAAAAGCATTCCATCTGAGGAGCCAACAGCAACGCTGATTGTCATGTCTTGTAAGAGACTTGCATTCTGCAAAATATATTTTGCAAATCGAAGATCATTTTCCGAGCCATCAAAGTTTAAAATGGTACATGATCTGAGGCATTTTAAACTGGCTCTAACCAATTTAGGCAAGGTGAAGGATTTAAGCGCTTCTTCTGGTACATTCTCCCTAAATGTATTGATATACTCAACATTTAAATCTTCTAGGATAGGACAAGCATTGAGAAAATTTATATAATCATTCCAATTTTTAAAATAAACATATTCCAAAGTTAGGGTTTTGAGTGATGGAAGATCAACACATGAAGTATTCTTTCCAACAATTACCCTTTCAAGTTTGAGAACAACAAGGGTTTGGAAGATGAAAATATTGGGTTTCAAGGTTTTGTAACATAGAGAGAGATGAACTTCCTCAATACTACGATGTTTTGTGGCTTCTAGCCATTTTGCCACATTAAATGGACCATTTTGATTGATGTCTTCAAAACTGACACGAAACATTTTGAGTGGTTGGTTTGTTGCACGAGAAGAGAGCAGGATAGTATTAACCATGCGACAGAAGCGAAGGAAGGTGTCATGGTATCCGATTGTTTCATCTTCGAAGCGAAGAACAGGTAGTGAATAGCATAGTCCGGTCCACCGTTTCGAAAGAACGGTTGTAGTGAAAGAGAGTTTTGTTGGGAGAAAACAAAGAATGTGTTGCAATAACTCATCTGGTAAGTCACTGATTCTATCGACCAAATTGTTTCCATCATTATTAAGTGTCTGCTGTGAACCAGAAGACCTCTCAAACAAACTCAGATCATCAAAGCGGCCCTAAAGCCACAATATAAAACATTTTTGATTAGTTTCCTATAAATGAAATCTATGATTATTAGATAAACCCTAAAAAAAATATCACGCTAAAACAGCAACAGAAAACTAAATAGGCGTAAACAAAAAATGCAGAAGAAGCAATAAACCTAACAAGAGTGTAATACAAGCAGAAATTAACCTCAATTGAAGAAGAAGCTGAAAGAATCATCTCTTTTACCATCGCTCCTCGCTCACACCTTTCTCCCAATTATCAAACCTACTAGTTGCTACTATTTATATTAAAAGCCCTAACAAAGGTAAGGCCCAAAGGTTCACCACAATCTTATGAGTTTACTTTTCCCACCCTGCTGCCTTCTCGCGCGTCCTGCAAAAATTCCAATAATATCCCTGATTCGAATTTCGTTTTTCGAACCAGATTGTTAGCGTTTCCGAAAAATAAAATCCGGACGCATACGCTATGAAATTTTGTGTCTTTCTTTGATGTCAAAGGTCTCTGTTGACCGTTATACGACACCCACATAAGTTGCAATGCAACTGCAGGGGTCGTATGAGCGGTCAACAATGACCATGACACCACAAACACTCCTAAAAGCTACCTAAAAAACTAATTGTTTTTTGAAGAAAATGTAAGAAAGGAGGTGAAGAAGAATGAGGGAAAATGTTGAAGATCCAAGGCTTTTTATTGCCTTAAATCAGTAATAGGTCTTAATTACAATCAAATAAAACGTGTTCCACATTCAAAACCGTCAAAAAATGCATTCAAACTCTACTAACCGGCCTAACCTTTGGTGAAACGTCACCGGCCAAAATGTTACTGAGGGTTTCCGGATTTTATAATCCGGAATGCATGAAGTTATTCCAGATTATAAAGTCCAAACTGCACCAGACCATTTATTTGGATCGTTTTCGTTGCGATTGCCTTGAAAAAAAATAGAACAAAGGTACATAACATAAATAGAAGCAACATAAGACAAATAAACAATTAAAAAAAACCATAAAACAGAAATGACGAATCTTTTGGGAAGGTGTTTTCAAGAGGATTTCTTTGAGTTAGATCCTGCTGCCTTGCCAAATGACATATTCATCTGGCAGACAGCAAGATCTAACTCATAGCAACCTCTTGATATTTTTGAGTTATCTATCTATCAAGGAGTCAACAAGGAGTATCTATATATTTTTGAAAGCATGCTGAGGATCTTCACCATGCTGGCACATAGAGAGCAATCTATTTGTCACACAGAGAGCAATCTATTTTCCAGCACCATGACAAAGATCCTCAGCACAATGACAAAAATTTGCATGGTCTCTTTGGTGTGTTTGTTTGTATTTTGACAGCATGTTTAAGATCTTCATCACACAGTCAAATAGAGAGCTATCTATTTGCGACCG
>Ga0315913_1004565_pt1 | contig 16771 bp, 11 predicted proteins | sample MpolsnodulesMG_FD_207736 | JGI IMG/M metagenome (GOLD analysis project Ga0315913, IMG submission 207736) | Medicago polymorpha root nodule microbial communities from Los Angeles, California, United States - small nodules | ecosystem: Host-associated > Plants > Roots > Nodule | place: USA... | reverse complement strand
TAATAGCTTTATGATTACTTACTTGTGATTTTGTTGAATAAATTTGGTAGGATTTGGTTGGGTTTTTTAGAGAGATTTTGAGAGAGATTTGAAAAATTTTGGTAAAATGAGAGTAATAATGGATGAGAGAGCTTCTGCCAGATTTGTAGCAGAAACGCATCGGTAGTAAACTGCCGAGGTTTTCCTCGGTAGTTAATTGCAGCCGGTTTCTTCATTCCCTGCCGAGGGGGCTTTTCATCTTTTGCATGTGTGTTTTTCAGCTTTATCAAATGTTTCAACAACAATTTTCTTATTCCATTAGTTTGTAAAGTATCAAAATAATGAAGCATTATGCGATTCCGTTAATTTGGTAAAAGAAAATGCTCTTCCATTAAGACTATGATTCTCTGCACCATAAAAAACACTACAAGGAAAAAACGATATGCGGCGGTTTGAACCACCTCTATTTAGTGTTTGCAGCACTATGCAATGGTCTCAATGTTGTGTGCCGCGGTCCTTTAAAAAAAAAACTGTGTGTCGCGGTGTTCCTTGCGACGGTTCTAGGAACTATTTTACTCTATCTCATCCGAAAATTTTGTTAAACTATGAGGGAATGTTTTTAGAATTTAGCTTTTAGAACTTTCATATCGACAAGAATTCAATATAGTCAAACAAATCGATTTTTCTACGTTATCTCTTTATGATTTTGGGGTAATTTACCTCTATCAAAGAAAAATATACTTTTCTCCATCTTTATTCTTACAATAGCACCAAAAAAAAAAAGTAACTATTTTTATCTCAAAAACATCAAACAATTTCATCTTTTTCATTCAACATGTGATATCCATCTCCATTAGTCTAGAATTGAATCCTACTTTTCATAATCAAGAGGTAATGTAGACCTCACCGATAGAGTTTTTTCTTACAATCAATTATCATTTTCATCTCAAGAACATCATTCTTCTTTATCTTCTTTATTCAACATTTGATCTCCATCTTCTACGTTTCAAAATCGAATCTTATTTTTCATTTAGGGTATATTACCTCCAAATCATGAAGGGGTAACGTAGGTCTCACCAACAAAATCATGTATTTAAATAAGAAAAAAAAAAGAACTGTACACAGCCTAAATTTGAAAAGAAAAAAAAAGATCTGTGGGGCTCCGTGGGGATGGGGATTGGGGAAAGTATTCCTCCGTGACTGAGATCGGGGACAGGGACGGGAAACGGATACACCGTCCCTTCCCCCGATCAGCCCCATTGACATCTCTGATCTCAATCTAATAATCACTGACATGGTAAATGCATGAATCTAGGGAACAAGATCCCTATTCCCAAACATAATAACTGAAATTGATATGTTAATCAACATGGGAAGGATATATTTAAAAAAGAGTAGCTAACATAAAATAAAACTGTCTTTTATTGTATTGTTTTTGTTTCATATCGGACCATAGGTATGAAGATACAAAATATGTTACACCATAATAATTGTCGCTTTCAGCCTCGCATGTTACATTTAACTTGATGTCAGACACACACAGATTCTTCTTGATGAAGCAATCAATTAAAGGATTGCAATGACTTACAAACAAGGCTACAAGTGGTAGCAATTGCATACAACCTCATCAACAACATCTTTTCTTGAAGGGATATCCACAATGACCTCATATTATTATATGATCACTACCTCAATTGCTCATATTTTGTTTCCCAATAAATTTGTAGCTTTAATCTTTGATTGGCGGTGAATGAGTGTACCTCTGCCACTCACTCACTATGCTGAGGTTAGGTTCATCTTCACCCACAAGATGAATCTTATAAATGTGATAAGATTAGCATTAACATTCTTATCACAAAGTCGTGCAATCACATCCTTCTTTGTATATTTAGTTTTGCAATGATGGAAATGAGATGAAGATAAAACAATTTATATTAAAATATATTTATGTAAAAGTGAGTTGAAGAATAAATTTAAGCTGTAATATATACTTAATTTTTGATGCACTGTTTGTACTTTTTTTTTGGATGTGTTATGTCTTTTTTGGAATTGTCAAGTGTTTGTTAATGTTTAATTGAATAACTTTTGTCAAGCTAAAAGGAAAAGAAAATAAAAAAGTTGATTGATTTGAGAAAAAAAATTTAGAAACTTTTCCGGTTGGAGGGATGGATAAATTTTGTCATGGTGATGAATGATACAAAAAATTGATCATGATTTGAGATGGATTTCACCTGGGTGTTGTTGGTATGTGCTGTCCTTTTCTTTTTAACAAGCTAAAATGAGATTAACATTATAATTCATCTCGTATAAGATGTGCAAAAGAGAATCATCCAAAAATAATATAAAGTTTAGTCAAGATGCATAAAACAACAGGCACCGAAATAAAGAACCAGAAGAAACAAGAAAATTACAGTCTAACACTCATACAAGATAAAGGGTGTCTCCACCGGTCATAATAGCTAAAGACAAAAGTAGTAACATTTGTCCTCAACCAACTAAAAGATAATAGTTTAACCTTTCTGCTAAAAGTTGTGGAGCTGCAACTGTCTGAAGAAAAAATGCGATGATTCCTTTCCTTCCAAATAATTCAGACACAAGTCATCCAGATTATTCGAAAGAACATGAAATAAGAATGTGATGTCTTTAATGTCTTCGCTCTTATCTTTTATTAAATAATAATTTTTTTTATCTAAATAGTTTATTTTAACGGTACATGTCACTTATTGTTCTTTCATATCTAAAATACACTATTCTCGTGAACTTAACTCAGTTAGTAGAAACAATGCATAATATATGTAAGGTCCAGAATTTAAACAAACTCCGGTCAACAAAAAAAAAAAATCTAAAATACACTAAAAACAAATGAAATCCAATTTGAGATACGATACACTTTGTTTATCATGATGGCTTACGAAAACATAACAAGTGTTCTGTGAACAATGCTGATGGGAATATTCCACTCTAGATAACTGTTTGAACACAATAAAAAAAAGAGAAGTGATATTTATACAACTATTTTGTTACAATTTTTTGACTATTTTCTCTCACATACTCACATAATATTTTTATTCTCATTCTTTCTTTTTTTCTCTCTATTGTTTTGGACTAATAAAAAGAGAGAAAATGAAAGTTATCATTAAAATTGTCTCAAATAATTGTATATATATCACTGCTCATAAGAAAAATACAACATAGTTTTAATAAGAAATTGTTATGTACTTTCTTAATCGTAACAATTGTCAAAGGAAGACTCTTGATTTTTTTTTTCCTTCTTTCATATGTTGTTTTATTTGAGCTTATCTTAATTTAACCATGAGAGTAAACTATTAAAAAACTGTTCTTTCGTCCTTTTAAAAATTTTCATTCTTTAATTCAACGTGAGTTAATTCACGTTTGACATTTTTATCGTGATTTAACTCACGTTGACACTTTTAAAAATCAATTCAGTTACTTTTTAAGTCGGTTCAACCGAATTAAAAAGTGTCAACGTGACATGTGAGAGGTTAACGGACATGTCACCACCGTTAACACTCCAACTGGACAGATTGACTAAATTGATTGACATTTTACAAGTTCTTGAACTATTTTGATATTTCGTTAAATTGGGGATGAATTTGGCCAATTCATATAAATTCATGGACGAAGTTGATGATTCACTCAAGTTAAAAGTAATAGAAGCTATTTTAATAGGATACACCTTTTTGAGGGAGTTTAATAGGATACACCTGGAATTTGGATGTCTCCTTCCACTCATTTTTTCTTTCTTTCATCAATAAGTTGTATTTTTTTTGTTACATCAATGAGTTGTATGTGTAGTGATATATGTATATTCATTTGAAGACAACGTTGATGACAACCTTGATTTTTTCTCTTTTTATTGGTCAAAAACAATGAAGAAAGAAAAAAGAAGAGAGAGAAAAATAACATAATGTGAATATGATAGAGAAAATTGTCTACAAGTTGTCATAAAATGATTGTACAAATATCATTTCTCAAGTTGTATTTATGTCTTTATAAATTTTTCTAAATTTTAAAGAGAATATCAAAATAAAAAATAAAAACAAGACAAAGAGTCTTTAATAAAAACTAGGTATATAACCCGTGCATTACACGAGTTTGATTAGAATGCATACTTAAAATAATTTTTACAAATAAGAAAATAATAATTGTGATAAACATAATCATAAAGAGTTAAATGATTGATAATGTTGTAAAATATGTTGATATTTTTATGAGTAATATAGATTTATATTAAAAATATGAGAGTTGTTTAGAAACTATATGAGAATTAATGCTTATTTAAAATATGTTGTTAGTGGGTCGTATTAAAATATTTCATAAGTTTGAAGAGGTATATCAAAATACATATTTTATGTTAATAGGGTAATTATATGACAAATTATATGGTACACTCAAAAATTTGAGTGTATCAGTACACAAAATCGTTAAATTAATAATTAAATGAGTTTTTCTTTGAAGAAAAAGAATTATTTTTTATCATTGACAATTATAATAATTAAATCTTATTTACCAAAAGCTTCAACGAAATAAAATTTGATTTTTTTTAATTTTTATTACTCATAAAAAAGAATATTGATTTTTTTATTAGAAAAGTTAAAAATTTACTATGATTCTTCTTTCAATTTTTTTTTTAATATGATTCTTATAAACAATGAAATTATGTTTTTTTTCTTATGAAATTATGTTTTCTAAAATATAAATATTGACAAATAGCTTTTTATTTCATAAAATGATCATTAATTTATAAATTTATGGAACAATAGTATCGATACACCTCTTTTTGTGAGGTGTACCGTAGAAGTTCCCGTAATTATATAAGAGTTTTTTTGTTTATGGATTGCATTTGCGTAGTCACAAGTTGTTTTTCTTTTTGCTCTTGATATTACTTTTTTTTTAATCAGAGTTAGAGGCATTCGTATTTCTCGGTCAATATATTGCTCATAAAATGGATGGGAATAAGATGTGATTCATATTTGGTGGTTTTGTCTCTTTTTCTCTTGTATTTATCCAAAATACAATTCAATAAAACATTAAGGGTCAATCATTTAAATATTTGGTGGTTTTATCTAGGTATAACGACTTATTTTGGATTTTCCTCACAAACTTTTACTTAGTGGAATTTTATCGAGACTTTTATTGGTCCCATTTTTTTAGTTTATTGTTTGGCTTACCATTTTTTTTTATTTACTTAATTTTTTTTGGCTTGCTGAATAGGATAATAAGCTATTACAAAAATTGTAACTCATCAATTTATTAATTTTAATTTTGCGGTAATATAGTATTGAGTGAGAGAGTGATAAATAGTTATGAAATGCGAAGAAATAAAAAGGTAGTTGAAAGATTACTGAATCAAACAAATGATTATCGAATCATTTTTTTTAATAACAATCATTGAAATATTTTTATTGATTCAGCAACTTCATTAATACATAAATAAGTTTCAGATAAAAAATTAAGGGTCTACAAATGATATTATTCAAGTGTTATCGATATTTTCATATGCTTCTCTGGCATGAAGGATGCAACGAAAGAAAAACAAAAGTAGCTGCATTATCATCTTCTTATCATTTCCATGAGAAAAAAAAATCATATACAATTAAAGCAATACAATCGGAAATAAAATTAAAAAATTAGACTAACAGATATTACATCAATAAATAACAGAGCTACAACATTTGACCGATCTAAATAATAAAGTAAGTTGAGTCCATATATCCTGCAAAAAAACAAAGAAGATTAAGACATGTGTGAAAAGTAAAAAAGAAAAAGAAAAACTATCATACACAATTGAACAATATCACCCAAAAATTGTTTGGAGAAAGTGACGACGACCCAAAATCACATATTTATACACACAATGATCATAAAATAAAACAATAATAGAGTAAGAAAGAGTAACAAACATTACATAAATAAAATAAAAAAATCGAGCTACAACATTTGGCCAATCTAACCAATAGAGTAAGTTGAGTCCATCTTGCCAAAAAAAAAACCAAAGAAGATCAAGACATGTGTGAAGACTGAAGAGTAAGAAAAAGAAATAAAAACTATCATACACAATTGAAGAACATCTTCCAAGAATTGCTTGGAGAAAGTGAAGATGATTGAAAATCACATATTTATACATAGAAGATTAAAACAAAGATTAAGACATGTTGTGAAGAGTAAAAAAGACAAACAAAAACTATGATACACAATTGAAAAATATCACCCAAAAAATTGAAGATGACCCAAAATCACTTATTTATACACACAATGATCATAAAATAAGACAATAATAGAGTAAGAAAAGTAACAAACATTACATAAATAAAAAATTGAGTTACACTATTTGGCCAATCTAAACAATAGAGTACGTTGAGTCCATCCTACCAAAAAAAACCAAAGAAAATCAAGACATGTGTGAAGCATAAGAAAGGGAAACAAAAATTATCATACACAATTGAAAAACATCACCCAAAAACTGCTTGGAGAAAGTGAAGATAACCGAAAATCACATATTTATACACAATGATTATCAAAGAAGACAATAATATAGTATAGATTCTCCTTCAAATCTTCTTCACCCTCGTAAGATGAGCAACAATATATTCTTCCCTGTTCTTCAAAGGTTATTATAGTATAAATTTACTATGGTTAATTAAATAAGGTGAATGAAAGGGTGAAGCTAATTAATTGAAGAATTTTTTGTTTGGTATAAGGTAATTAACAAATTTTAATAGGACAATGAAAAATGAAAACCAATCAATTTAAGAAATTATAAAAGACACAAATCTTTATCTTTATATTTCTAAATGTTAAATAGTGTTGTAAGCAGCCCTAATTAACCCTAATCCCGCACTTTTTTATTAGCTTAAAAAAGTTTTATGAAAAAAATTCCTTGGTGGTAATCCTATTACATTTGCGCTTCTTGGCATTTTTTGTTGTTTTATTCCGTTATTTTTCGTAATTTAATTATGACTTAATGCTTGATTGAATGAATGCTTGAATGACTGATAAAAAATGTATGCAATTTACTGAATGAATGTATGAATGAATGAAGGAATGAAAATTTTAGGGAAAATGGAGGTTCTGCCAGTTATGGTTTCCTGCACAGACTGGGCGTGAGTTAACTCACGCATGTGTTAATGGCTGCGTTAGTTAACTAATGGTCGCGTGAGTTAACTCACGCATTGTTTTACACATACGTTACTTAAGTAACGGAATGTTAGTTAACTAACGCAGCCATTAACACATGCGTTAGTTAACTAGCGCAGGGGTATTTTGGTCAGTTTGACTAGGTGGGAGCGAAATGTGTTCGGGGGAGGAGCAGAAATCAAATAGGGATGATGAAGCTATTTTTAAAGAAGTATCATTGGGCCCACGTGGAGTATTGATACTTTTGGAGATTTCTTTTTAAACCCCTTAATATCTCATTATGTTGAAAACTCTTCTGAAAGTTATCTTTTGTAGATGTTAAAACTAAAAAAAAAAAAAAAATACTTTCCAAAAGTTATCCTTATTTATTAATTTTATTAGGTCTGCAACAACTTACCTAATAATTTTCCTCTAAAATGCAACATTAGGTTAACAGCTACTTAACCTAACAAATTTCTTCTAAAATGCAGCGTATCAATTTAACCTAACAAATTTCCTCTAAAATGCAGCAATCCCTAATATTTCTCCTCACTAATCAACTTTTTATTCCTATCCTGTTGTGTTATCGTTTGTATATATCTATTGTTTCTGTAGACTTTTTTTTTTTACAAGTTGTTGTACACTTATTTAATACGTTTACAAACAGAATACCCTAATTTCCATGCAAACTTGGCTACCCTAATTTCCATGCAAACTCGGCTATATATATCAAACCCTAAACTGTGTTTCTCTATAAAAAAAACCCTAAACCGTGGTAAATTACAAACTCGGCTACCCTAATTTTCATGCAAACTCGGCTATATATAGCAAACCATAAACCGTGTTTCTCTCGAGATGCAAAGTAAAATAGATTGTGAGGAGAGGACCAATAATTTCCATAACGCATGGGTAACAATCTACTTATAGGTTACATGACAAACAAGATGCAAAGAATCTTTCAAAAAAAAAATACACAAGATGCAAAGAAAAATAGAGTAAGAGGGACCACTCAAAAAGAGAAATTTTACAAAAATTGTCACAAATTAAATATTAGGAAAAGCTAAAACAAATTTTGGAATTGTGAGGAGAGGAGGAAAACCTTAATGGAGGATAGATGAGTTAGGCATAGAAAACCATTTTTCATTAAGTTGATAAGTTACCCATGCACCCCAAGTATAATAATATAAGGGGTTTAGGGATTTGTCAAAGAAAAACGAATTGGAAAAATTAATTCGAAGTCAAAAGTTGGATTTAATTTGCATGCAAGAAACAACGACGGAAGTACTATAGTGTAATCATTGCATCATAAGTAGGGTAGGGTCTAATGAATGTAATTTGACGGTCAAACCATCAGTTGGAAGATTAGGTGGTTTTTAACAATGAGTCATGCTAAGATGTGTCTTACATACACATGATAAGATTTTTACAAATAGCAAGTATTTATTCAAAAAACTAATTATCAAAAGTTAAAGAAATAAATTGGCACAATTTAATATTTTCCTTTAACAATGTGAGACATTGGTTTATTTCGATGCATAGGAAGTATTAGAGATTATGTTCTTTGTTTGGAAGGGGAAGGGGGTGAAGAAAAGAAAGTGCTCCATCTGCTGTCAAATAAGTTTCACTTACTCTTTAATTACGTCATCTTTGCAAATCAGATCAGGGGCTTCAAGGTCCCTTTTATTTGTCAGCTGATAATCTTTATAGGTAACTTTGTTTAGGAAAGATGTTAATTTTATTTTTTTTGAAAAAGATACAAAAATATTAGGAAAAACTTTTTTTTTTGAGAAAAAACATTTATCCAAAAAATAACAATTTTTGGCCAAAAATATTAAGAAATAAACTTAGGGGAAAAGATTAAGGTCATTGAGTTGGCTTTAGTTTGGGTGAAAAGGTCAGGGTCATTTAGTGTCCTTTACCATTGGAGCTTTGTTTATCATCCAAATTTGTGGACGATGACCAAATTTTCAGGCTCAATATATTAACGTTTATAAGATTAAACTTTGTAGTAGAAAAATCTTACCAACATAACAAATCTTAATAATATACAAACATGGAACAACAAATAGCAAAAAAATTTCCTCCAATCCAATGTGTCACAATTCTAAGCCACCTCCAATTTTTTAATAATTCTTATAAGCTCATTTTATGATCATATTTAGTAAGTTGGAGCAGAAAAAGATGTAATCACAATTTTTCCATAATTTAAAAATAATCAAAATGCATTTTATGGTATTAAATTTTGAATGAGTAGATTTCCCTCCAAGAAACATGTGCTAAAGGGCCTATTTTCTGCAAAACAACAAAAATCCAACTTGAATTGCAAAACAACAAAAATCCAACTTGAATTCCAGCCCAAAGCAAACCCGGCCCAGCAACAAGTCCAACCCGTTTCAGACTGGTACAGTGTCATTAATTGCAAAGTCTGAAAAGAGACTCCCCTTTCCCTTCTTCTCCGCCGAGACACAAACCCTAACCTACCAAATCAAAAAAATCAGATGCTAAGAGACAAACACCATCAAAACTCCATCTGTTAATCCCATTTACATTATTTCCCAAACCATGAAGGAATCTCCAATCCGTCACCGTCGCCTCTAACCCTCAATCTGTATTTTCCATTAACAGTGATTTCACCCCAAGGGGAATCAGGATTTTTTCAAAGTAAATTTGCCATAATCAGTATTGGAGGATGGGATTGAAGATAAGGATGAGGTCAAATTCAAGTAAAGAGGTAAAAAATTTCACCCATTCCAATTTCGAATTTTTCCCCCCAAAATCAATCCCAAATTTCACAGTTTTTTAATTCAATCATAATCCTAGGTTTTTAGTATAAAAGGGTGCAGAGTGTGTCTGTACAAACTTGCCCCAGCATTGCAAAGTGTTAACATTGCACTGCTTTCTTCCTCCCTCATTTTAATTTGCACTTTCATCTTATTTTAGTTTTGGGGTATTAGAACTTTTAATTTTCAAACATCAAAAATCTTTCTTAACAAGAAAAATGGCTAACCTTGCTGAGTTTTCTCCAATTTCTGAAATTTCTACTGATAAAACTTTTTGAAATTTGAAGGCAAAGGTAATTCGATTATGGCAAGGTGCTGACTTTAGCAGAAACACCTTGCCATTTTCGAGTGAAATGGTTTTGATGGATGAAGCTGGCAACAGGATTCATGCTACCATTAAGAAAACTTTGCTCTATAAGTTCAAAAACGACATTTTTAAAGGAAAATGCTACACTTTTGAAAACATGGGGGTGGCCAACAATGGGGGTAATTATAGGACTACTAGACACTCCTTGAAGCTGAACTTTCAGTTTAGCAGTAAGGTTGTTTATCTACCAAATCTCACAATCACTAAGACACCATACAACTTCATTCCTATTTTTGAAATTGTTGGAGGGTCCTATGATACTGATTACTTGCCTGGTATTTTGATCTATGTTTTAAGTTTTGTTAATTTTTTTTCTGTGTGTTTTAATCATTTTGAAGTTTTTTGTAATGTTCATTGAAGTAGTTATGGTTTGATGTAAATTTCAGACCTTATTGGAGTATTGAGTGGTGTCGGTAGTGAAAGGGAGATTCAAAGGAATGGTATCACAAGCAAGCTGAATGTGATTGAGTTGGAGTCTGGAGGGTAAGTATCTGATTTTCCTTTTTTTCATTTATTTTATCTTTTTTAGCTATAGTTAAATAACTTACAGATTTTACTTTTTATTTAAGGCATAAGGTTCAATGTACCCTTTTTGGAAGCTATGTTGATGATTTGAACAATTTCATTGCAAGTGGTGACATTCAGAATGCCATTGTGATCATTCAGCTTGCTAAAGCTAAAATTTTCCAAGGTGAGGAACACAATATTTAACAACTTCAAGTGTTAAAGTCATAACTGGATTTTCTAATTTATTTTTTATATACTTTATACTATATGGTTGAAATGTAGTCTAAGATCCTTCACTTGTTTGTTTAATGTAGAAAAGCTGCATGTTCAGAATTGTTTGAACTATACACGTGTGCTTTTCAACCCAACATGTGCTGATGGTCTTAGCATGAGGAGCAGGTACACATTTTGGCTGAGTTTTTGTTGTGATTCCTTCAAATAGGAAATGTATTTCAAGCAATTTATATGAATGTTGTTTTTAATAGCTTTTATTGTTGTTTTTTAGGATGACTGAAACAGTTGATACACCTTCACCACTAACTCTAACACAGCTGCAACCTGAACCCAAAGTCGACCCAAAGGAGGAGTTTTTGTACAACACACCTAGAACTACTATGCAGGGCCTTAAGGATGCCTCAACTGTAAGTGATATATAAATTTTGTATATATTGCTTTTGTTAGTATAATTCCTTATCCACCTCAATGCAAATTATATTTTTTTCATGATTTTTTTTAAAATACATAATGAGTTTAATGATATTTGTCCATTCTTAGTTTTAAGTCAAAGAGTTTTTTAAAATGAAATTATTAAGTATTGGTTATGGATTGTAGGATTCTGTCTTTGTTGTTCTTGGCACCATAAAGAGGATTGTTAACAGAGAGAATTTTTGGTACACTGCCTGTATGTGTTCCAAGGCTGTCATACCTGATTCAGCTATGTTTTTTTGTGAAAAGCGTGACAAGCATGTTAAGAAGGTGTTTCCTAGGTAATTTACTTATCATTGCTACTGTTTGTGTAAATAATTTGGGTAGTTATGCATGCATTATGTATTCATAACCTAATATTCTTATAAAATCCAATGTCTTAGGTATTGCTTGAGGGTAAGAGCAATTGATCAAAGTGATTGTGCAACACTGGTCATCTTTGACAGAGATCGTACTTCTCTCTTTAATAAGAGTTGTGCTGATCTCCTTGTTGAGCATGGAATGGTAAATCTTCTGTTTTTATTTCATGGATCATGTAGTTATTTTTTATTTCTTAATCTGGCCTAGTTATAAATATTTTATATAAAATTTGTGTAGGCTATCCATGAGGGACAATTGGCACCTGAACTTGCTGCACTTATTGGCAATACCTACCTCTTCAAAGTGGAGACAAAGGCAGAATTCAGTCCTAGATTTGAGCAGTCATTCCGTGTTAGGAAGATATGTCATGACCCTTCTATTATCAAGGAGTTTATGTCCAAGTGGGACAGGGAAGAGGCTTCATTTTCCAAGCTCACAAATGTATGATGATTCTCCTAATTTATACAAATAAATGTTTTGTTAAAGAATTAATTTTCCTAAACTATAAGGTAATGTGTATTTGTTGGTTTTACTAGGAGAGTGCTTCTCTTAGCGTTTTGATGGACAAAGGCAAAGGCCCTATGCATATTGGAGAGTCCAGTCTGTTATCCCAAGTAAAAGTTGTTAATCACTTTTTGCTTTTCTTTGTCTGCACCTAATTGTAGTATTGATATTGGGAAATTGGCTATATTTTTAGGGCCCAATTTCATTATCTGATCTTCTTGATAAGACTTTGGCTAGGCTTGATAAGAGTTCTGATTCTGTGCCTGATGTTGTCAAACAGGTTAAAGTTTAGATCATTTGAAATGATTAAATTTAACTTCTGCTTTCATTTTGTTTGCCTACAAAGTATCGCCTACTATTTTGTGTTACATATAACAAGTAGGCTTCATTGTTATTTGTTAAGGATATGTATTTGATTCCAATTAAATTGAACTAATATTTCAACGATGACATCTTTAATTTTATTATGACAACATAACCCGTTCTGTCTAACCTCTACATTATAAATTTGTATTTGGGTGGTATGTTCAAAAATATAATTGTTAACTCGACAAAAATTTGTTGTTAGCCCGTGCGTTGCACGGGTGGAAATACTAGTATATTACATACTTGGAAAAATTGAGCTGAGGTCATGTTGATGAATATATGTTTACATAATTCATGTTTAACTTTTTCTTTTGTGGGGGAAACAACTATAAAAATAAAAATTACATGCGTAGAAAAGTCATTCTATTAACCCAGATTACTTAAATGTTGGGTTTATAAGAAGTTTCTTTTAATTTGGAAATTTGTGCTTCTATTCTTGTTATATTGTGCACAAAGTATTGAAACAAGAGGAAGTAAAATGAAAGAAAAAAAATTGGCATAGATTTTAAAATATTCTTCTTTCAGTATAATTATGGTGCGTTTGATGGTCAGGATAGGAAAGATATATCATATCCTGATTTAATTTATCATATCATATTACTCCTTTGTATTTTCTATCATGAGTTTAGGTTGGGTTAAAATTAACCTATCAGATATGATAAAAGAAATTCTAATTTTGCCCTCACCCATATCCATAAATTCAATTCCTCTTTTTTTTTAATTCCTTTCTTTTTTTAATTGATTTCTCATCCTTTTTTTTCCTTCATAAAGCTTCCCAATTTTATTGTTTTTCTTCTCATCGCTTTCAATTATTTTCCATTGATGGTGTTGTATTATTTTCCATTGATGATGTTGTATTATAAAAGTTTGTTACAAAATGTAGTTGATTAGAGGGTAATTATGTCATTTCATATGATAAATTAATGTTATCCTATTTGTTATCATGTGCGCGTCAAACACATGAGAGGATAAGTGTTATCAAGTCTATATCATATTTTGTCTCTATCTATTTTTATATCATATTATGTCTTTATCCTATCCAGACCATCAAACAGACCCTTAGGAGATATTGATAATTAAGGGTAATCACTCTTAAGCAACTTTACTCAAACAATTTTGCTCATAAGAATGTTAATTTTTTTTTTAGGAATGTTTATTCGCTAAGTCTTCAAAACAATATTCCTTCAAAAATAAGTCTTCAAAACAATATAATCAAATTAATTTAAATCAATAACAAATAAAAAAATAAAATCTGATTTTTTTTTAGCTCAATGCAATAGTTATGATCAACCATTTTTTTAAATAAAATATTTGATAGTAACCACATGTTTGAGGTGGTGATCACAAGGAATACAAATCTTTTTTTATAGCTAGGTCCTCATCACATGTTATTTCTTCTCAGCGGTTGTGGGACTCATTTATTCACTAGTAGTCTAATAACAGCTCTTTTGTGGAAAGTCCAAAATGATGCAACTATCAAAGAGTGGTTGGGAACAACATTCAACATCACAACATATTTCTAATATGAATTACTTTCAAGCTTAGCTTTACCCATTTCTTCATCAATTTTCTTCTCCATTTTCCTCTCTTTGCAATCATTGAAATAAATCACACAAGACACCCATTTCAGTGTATTCACCACCGTAAGGATCCCAATTTGTATAAAAATTCCACTCCCTCCTTTATAGCATTCAAAGTAGATACACATTAACCTCAAAACACCACCAAAAACAAAGAAAACAAGCATTAAAACAAGTCCTCTCTTCTGATTACCACTGCTGAAGTAATAAGATCCTTTTAATGCCCCAGTACCATAAATACCCTCCAACACTGATATCACAAGACTCATATTCCAGATAGCACTACTTTCCAAATATATCATCAACAATTTTCCAACAGCTACAAAACAAACTGTTCCAAAAATTATGTAGCACCATCTAGTAAAAATGAAACAATTGCTCACGGTCCATGGAAATGCAATAAGTAGACAATTTGATAAAGCAAGTGTATACAAAGAAGTTACAAATGTTCCTTTCATAATTGATACATCAACTGAATTTTGAAACATGTGTTTGAGACTCATTTTGGGGTTTTCTTCTGAGTTTATAAGCTTTGAAGCTAAATCCATAGTTAATACTTTAGAACAGAATTCTAGAAAATGAAGAGGTATAGTGTAAATAAATCCCAGTTGAATCAAAAGAGGTAGATAGTCTTTGCTAAAGCTTGGGCCATTATAAATGAATTTGTGGTTGACAATTGAATAGAAACGAAGTTGATTTCTTTCTTGGAAAGGTAAATTTGAAATGATATTTGGAGTTTGAACTAGAATTTGTTGGAACAATGTTTCGAAGTAAACCATGATAAAAAAGAAAGGAAGTGAAGTGAGTAAAGTGAAGATGATGAAGTTTATGTTTTTGAAATAGATGGTTAGAGTTTCACCTAGGATATCTAAGACATCAATGATCTTCTTCTGCTTAATAACATGTTTGGTTTCACTCTCCATTCTAGAATCTGGAATTGATCTCCAATACTACTAACATTGATTGAATATGAGAAGCTCAATGTAGATTCTAATTTATAAATAATAATAGATCTTATATCTTGATTCTACCTTCCAGGAAATACACCCATTTGGTATGTATTTGACTTTACTCCCTGTATTTGTCTGTTTTATGACATGATGAAATGAAATAATAGTTTTTAATCAAAATGGTTCATTTTCATGCAACCAATGCTTTTCAATTTGTGGCATGAAATAATAGTCGTCACTTGTCATCCTCCACCTTTGACTGTGCGACGACTTTTAATTTTTTGTTCTTGTATTGTCTGACTAGTCATATACACTTGTGTATAAGACTACATCCACATCATCCTCTAAAAAAAAGTTCATATAGCAATCTACCAATATGAAAAAACGACAAATAAAGATATGAATAAACGGTGAACAATTAACTTTACACTAAAATTGAACTTATTGGTGGCACCATTTGCGGTAGCAGAGGTGAATAGATCTCCTATCGCAGGAGATTGTGTAAAAGATCTTTTTTTTTTTTTTTACTAAAATGATGTGTGTTTGTACGTAGGTATACATTGAAAACCTCTTGTTGGAGGTAAATTTTATTTAAGTTATTCAATTAGCTGCAGGGCGATGTTGTAATTTCCTCTTAAATAAACAATTTATTTTTCCACCTAGATCTGAATTCAGCTTTGTTGCTCTTCCATTCTAGCATTATTTGCTTCACTCTTTGGACCGAAGAACACCACACATTCTCCATTGTTTACATGTTTTTTTCATCTTAGGAATTTTTTTCAACATAACGTTTCTTGATTTCTTTTGCTATTGGTTTTCTTCATCTTCATCTTCATCATCATCACTTCTTCACAACAAACATCACAACCCAGAAAAAATTATTGTTAACAATAACACAATCAAAAATTAATTTTCAGATCTGTTTGTAAAACCAGATAAATTTTCCTCTCAAACCCAAATTCAATTTCTTTACCTCAAACCCAAACTCATTGCTCTGATAGATCTAGAAAATAAACGAATTTCAACCATTAAAAGAGAAACTCCTTTGTTGGTTTTGTAGAAGGTAGCGCTCCAAAAGCCCCTTTCGCTTAATTTTGTGAGCATGTTGGGAACATATGCAAAAGAAAAAAATGCTTGCTTGGAGAAATGTTTGCTGTGATTTTCTCCTGGAGAATAAACAAGGCACAGGAACATGTACGAGCTTGCTGGTATTTTTTCTAATTTTACCAACAATGCCAAAACCACCCTTTGTTTGCGAATTGGGTTTTGGAGGGGAGGAGAATGGAAGGAAAAGCTTATGGAGAGGTAAACAATCGTTTGAGGGTTTTAAAAAAAATAAGGAAGGGTTTTGGGTGGTTTAGAAGGGTTTAATTGTCCAATTTTAAAGTTCTCCCAAATTAGGGGGTTTTTGAGGGTTAAATATATAAATTGACAATTTTGTCCTCATAATAATTCAAAATTTCAATTATAATTTACAAGATAAATTACAAAGTATAGCACAATATATTATTTTAAGAGAAAAAAATTGTAAAATAG
>Ga0315913_1004563_pt1 | contig 16772 bp, 6 predicted proteins | sample MpolsnodulesMG_FD_207736 | JGI IMG/M metagenome (GOLD analysis project Ga0315913, IMG submission 207736) | Medicago polymorpha root nodule microbial communities from Los Angeles, California, United States - small nodules | ecosystem: Host-associated > Plants > Roots > Nodule | place: USA... | reverse complement strand
AAAAAAATAATATTATAAACCCATGTCTTATGATAATCGGGTCCCACCTTTTCCAAAGTCATTTGCCAGGGGCATCCCTGGCATTGCTCCTGGTAAATTTGCCAGGAGTTTTAGCTCCTGGCATAGTTTCCTGGCAAAATGCAATATTTCTTGTAGTGAAATGGAAGATGTGTTACCAAAACTAGATCGCATGCGAAGTGGAGATTGAAGAATACCATGAACAGGAAGAGTAAGCCACCAACTTCGGCTAACAACTCCTAGACGGAGTTATTGTTCATCTCTGTGTCGCTGGAGTATTTTGCCCGTGATGGTAGTTACTTTAATCTATTCTTTTTGAAAAAGCTAAATTAGCACATCCAAATTGACAACAAGGAGAATCGAACTTAAGATCTTATGGAGGAGTACACTTCAAGGTCACAAACCAACATTACTAGTCCAATCCAAGTGGGTTTCATACTTTTTTTTTTTGGCTACATGTTTCATACATATACGTGTACACACATATATATACATACACAAACAATAATTTTTTGAAAAATGTAATAGATATAAAGAAAAAATAAGTGTAGACCAAATTAAAAAATAAATTACATATAAAAAATTATTTAAACATTCATTAAATAAGATATTTAATTTAGAATATATTTTAGGATTTATACAGTAAGAAAGGTTATAAATTTATTTATACAAAGAGCTATAAATTATTATAAACCTTAAATTGCTGCAAAGATTTTTATTTTTTATTTTTTATATTGAAGATGCTTACCTTATTCTCTCTCTTATTTTTGGTTTTTTATCGGTTTTTTTCACTAAATGTATTCATATTCGATGTGTTATATACACTTAATAAGGATACATCTCTCAATTGAGATTTGAATCTTAATTGGTCACTCTTTAGAAGTCTTGCATTTTCCACTAGAAGAAACCATCCTTTGTTAAATAGCTTATTATTTGACAAACAGATAACAACAACACATAGCTTTAAATTTATATACAATATAATAAAAATACATTTTGATTACATTAATAATGAATACATATACATAGAGATGAAAAAATATTTGTAAATAAAAAAGAGAGCATTCTTCTCTCTTAAAAGGAAAAATCTACTTATTCTTTCATCAATAATGAATAGCTATCAATATACAAAGACTACATTTTACAAATTCATTTATGAATAGTTATCATATAATTTCTTCTTAAATATATGTAACGATCCCAGTCCAAAGGATCCACAAAATAAAAGTCCACCTTATCTTAAGTTTAGTTCAAAGAACGGTGGTAGTGGTGCTCATGGTGGTGTGAGGTGTATTGTTACTATGGTCTTAATAAAGTTGAAGTTTTTTGGGAAAAGAATGAGAAATTAGGCTATAAATTTTGTTTGGATAGGTTACCCGGTCAGAAAGAGGTTGCTTGTAATGAGTTGAGGGAAACAAAAAATGTTTATTTTTTTATGAAGATATCTTTAATGAAAAAGAAGGTGTTCTTGTATGAGAAACAAAAAATTTCTCATTATCCATCTGCATTAGTTTTCATCATCCTCCTAACTTGAGATACAAGTTAAATCCTGCCATTTAAATCACATGGTGAACATCAATTTTCATTACCAAAAATCATTAAAAAGGAATAAGATGCACAAAAAAAAAAGGGAACCTTGTGGAAGAATTTCCTGTGGAGAAGCATCATTAGCAGTGATGCATTGAATCCTGTGAACCATCATTGTTCGTATAAATTAACAGGTGCTTTAGATAATTGATATTTTAAATCAAAATATGTAGAAATTTGGACATCCATGTATATTTACATGTATAAAAAACATGAAATATACATGCTTGTTCCCTCCTTTAAAAAAAAGCTTGTTCTCTAAAAAAATAATCAAATATACATGTTTGTGAAATTTCAAAGAAGAATCACTTACTATTCCAACATAATATACTTTGGTACTTCGTCGATTTGATTTGACGATGAAGAAATATTTTCGTTGATAGAGATTTGTGTGAAGATAAGAAGAAGAAAAGTATGTGAAGGCCATATAAGCCCTCAAACATAATAAAATGAACATATTACATGAATATTACTTATGAGGAGTAGGATCTTGAGAATTATATTTATAGACTCATGCAATGGCTTTAAGATTAATAATGTAATTGAACTTTTGTTATAATTCATTATTAAAAACAGTTGAGTCAAATATGCATTTATTTTTTTTGACTAATTAAATATGCATTTATTGAGTCAAATGTGCTTTACTTTTTCATGGGAAACAAATTTTTTATATTTTCGGCACCAATCTTCTGAAAACACAGGATATATTTGCATCAAATCTTCCTTCTACAGAATATATTTGCATCAATTTTTCCTTCTAAACTGACAACATAAACCGGTTTGATGCAAATATATTTTGTGGAAGGAAGATTTGATGTAAATATATCTTGTGTTTCTTGAAGATTGGTGTCAAAAATATAAAAGATTTGTTTCCCATAAAAAGGTAAAAAAAAACACAATTTAAAAAAAAGTATATTATTTAAAAGTTTTACACCTTCGATAAATGCATATTTGATCATTCAAAAAAATTAAATGCATATTTGACTCAACTTTTTTCCAAAACAAAAAATAACAAAAGTTCAATTACATTATCTTTAAGCCATTGCATGAGTCTATAAACATGGTTCTCAAGATCCTACTACTCATAAGCAATTATCATATCATGTTATATGTTCATTCTATTGTGTTTGAGGGCTTATATGGCCTTCACGTACATTTCTTCTTCCCTTTGCCTAGACCTCCATCAACAAAACTATATCTTTATTGTAACACCTCGATTTTCGCTAAGATTATTTATTTAATTGTTTGATGTGTTTGAATTGTTGGGTTAGTTTGATTTTATGAGATATATATGAATTAAGGGTATTTTTGTCATTTTAAGATAAAAGGTATTTTGGTAATTTTAGAATGATGGGTATTTTAGTAATTTGGGCGTGTAAGATTATTATTGAGGTTAGTAGTAACTTGGTAGAATTACTAGAATAGAGGTATAAGGTAAAAATGGAGATTTAAGTGAATTAAAAAGAGGAGAGTTATATGTTAGTAAGAATAAGATTGAGCCTTATAGATGTTAAATGAGTTAAGCCCAATAGGATGAGTATATAAGAATTCTGCTCTTCTCCCATCAAAAATTGTTTGCTCCCAACCAAACTTCCGAAAATACCCCTGCGTGACTTAAGACGCTGAAAATTCACACTAAAACTCCAGCGTGAGTTAACTCACGTTGGTTTTCTTTCTCACCTTTCTATCAGGTGCATTCCTTCTCAATCTTTTTGCAGCAGCCGCCTCCATCCATATTTTTTAATTAATAAAAAATTTATTCTCTCTCCCAAGGATTCGTTGTAGCAACAACCTCCATCCATTAATTCACTATATTTATATAAACAATTCTTCGATGGCTGAACAACATATATTAATTCAACTAAAGTGGGAGTCAATCACAATACCCATATTAATTATTATTATTATTGTTGTTGTTGTTGCTGTTGTTGTTGTTGTTGTTGTTGTTGTTGTTGTTATTTGCTTTCTACTTTTCCTTAGCTATCTATCTATCTAAAATTGTTTTTCAAAGGAATAGGCAGCTTTCTGTTATATAATAATACGAGAATGAAATTTTGTTTAAATTTGAAAATGAAGAAGAATAGTATATGCGGGTGAGATTGGAAGACATATTGATAAGCAACACCATATGACAAAAAGCAACAAAACTCATCATAATTGGGTCTTTTACTCTCGTGACATATGCAAGTACGTGAAAAGCAACACAGCTGATAGAAAAAGAAAGTAATGTGAGTTAACTCATGTCGGGGTATTTTGGTCAGCTTGGTTGGATGTGAGCGATTTTTGTTGGGAGAAGAGCAGAATTCAGTTTATAAGGCTAGTATTAGTCATAACCCTAGTTTTGGAGATTCATTTTGTAATTGCACTAGAAAGAGGACAAAGTGAGAATAGAGAGAAAATTGAGAGAGAAGAAAGAAGAAAGAGACCCAAGAGGAGAAAGATGTAGAAACAAGCTTGAAGATTAAAGTAGAGGGGAAGATTGGAGCTTAGAGTCTAGCTTTTTGGAGTGTAAGGTAAGACGGAAGTTTATGTTCACCATTTAGAGATTATGATTGATTGTGGGCCATGTTTGTTATTATGATTTCATGAAATTGATGTTGAAGTAAGTTGATTTTCATGCTCGAATTAAGTTGATAATTTTGGGTATGTGAAAACTGGTAGAAACTTGTTGTTATTGCATGAAATGCAAGGTTTCATTATGTTAAGTTGATAACTATGTATTTTTAGCTTAATTTGATGGAAATCATGATTGTTGTTGTTGGATGATGATGAATTCATGATTTATATTCTTGCTATGTTATTGGGTATATGAAAATGATTAAATTAAGTTGTTGATGATGATTTAAGCTGTGTTCGGTTGAATTAAGTTGTTGTTGTTGGAATTTTGATGAAATAAGTGAAAACTAAGTGAATTAAAGTATAAGCTGGTTTGTGTTGTTGTGGAAAAATGACGTGTTTAAGCCTTGGGAAATCATGTTAAGCACTTAGGGTGTATGGGGGGGTTCTAAATAAGTTGTTTTGGGATGATTTTAATGAAAACCCGAGGCCAGAACACTCAGAAAGTCACTTTTTGCAGCGCTGACTTCTGGACTAGAGCACTAGGTGCCCACTTCCAGGAAGCCAACGCCTGAACTCCCTGAGTCTGACGCCAGGCGCCCAGGACTGTGCAAAAAATTTCTTGAACTTTGTTTTGGGTGCTTGGGGGATAATTTATGTGGTTCTTATGCGATCTTTTGATGATGAAAACTAGTTGTTTTGATGACTTAATGGTTGGTAACCAAGCTTGCTTAAAATTGAAATGGATTGTGTTGATTTTGAGATGAACTTTGACTAGAACTTGAACATGAACTTGGATTAGAATGAAGTAGGGTTTTTCTTAAATGAAATGATGTTGATATGCTTGGACTACTGTGATAATGAACATAGAAGAAGCATGTAAGATTGATAAGGATGTATTTGAACATGTAACTTCATTTTGGTGAAAAATGTGAAAATTTACGGAATTTTGTGAAATGATGAATTATGACATGATAGCTTGCAATGATTGCATGTTAATGATAATATGATAAAATTTGATTGAATTGGTGATCAATATGTACCTAATACATTGATTAAATATGTGTAATTGATTAATCGTCTAAGATGCTAAATTTGTTAAATGAGGTGATGTTGTCTCTTTGATGTGGTAAAGGTATGATGATGATTAATGATGATGATTATGGTGTTGATGATTATTGATGACGATGATCTATGATGGTGAATATATGTGCATATAATGACAATGAATACATGTATACAAAATGGTGAAGTTTATGATGGTGATGTCTTGTATGAACATATGCATGTGGTGGTCATATATTCATGCATTCACGAGTCTTGGTGTTAGGATATTTCAATATCCAAGTGGAGATAGGACAATTTGGTGATGGTGATGAAGTGTGAACAATTTGTACTTGACTATTCGAACCTATGTGAATCTATGTAGTTGGTGATTGGTGAAATGGTGTGAATATTGTGTGTTCTTGGTGAACTCCTAAAGGATGAATATGTTTGAATGAGGTGCATTCAACTTGGTGATTTCTTTGATGGTGATGATTTTCTTGTCTATACTCTTGAGACGATGATTATGTTTATTCAAAATAATTAGATGAGAATATAGGTGAATATTGTAGCTTTGTGGTGAACATATGTAATTGCAAAATGTGAAAGTGATGATATGTTATATGACAAAGTGAAGCGTACGATAAATTATGTGTCAATATGGCTAATTGAAATTGTGATAATTGTTGATGAGTTTTGTTATGATAAGATGAGAATGATGCTTATTTTGATTATATGACAACTTGAAGTTGTTAATCGCCGTTAAAATGAATATATGCTTATGAAACGTTAGCAGAAACTTGTTGACTTTATAACATGAGGATATAGGTGTATGTGGAATATGATTTGATGCTTATTCTTGATGAAGTATGAATACTATGAGTTTAATTGTTGTGGAGGTGATGACTTTAATACTTACTATATTCCGGAGACTATATCCTACTATTGATGATTTGAGAATTAATACATCTACGTGATATATTGAATGAGATTACACGTGGACACAATATTGTTAGGAAGATAATTATATGTATGAAGTGAAATCCTAATATATTATGCTTGAGTTCGTAGTTTCTTTATGTTGAATGTAATCTTACCCTTCAGTTGATTTTTGGTCACCTCACCATTGTAAAATGGTGTAGTCGTGCAGGTTGAGGACGCTTGAGACGGTGTGAGGACCGAGGACTAGCTTGACGCTTTCTCATTTTCTTATTGCTTTTGAAGTCTAGTTCTAGGCTCTGATTAGGAACTTGGTCGAGAGTTTATTTTTATATTATCTGCTGGATTATGTTATGAATATGGAGATTTTATTTGATGTATTCCGAGATTGAGATATGTTATTGAGACCTCAGGATATTTGGAAACTTTGTTATTATTCCGTTGCGAAATTTTTATGAAAACCAAATTATGTATCATTTTTGAGTTATTGAAGGCGTAGCACCTCGAACCTTGTATTTATCTATTGATTTAATGCTAAATATTGCATGTGAGATTTGAGGGTGTTACATTTATCACTAAATCAAATCGACGAAGTACCATATGAGTATATTATGTTTGAAAAGTAAGTGATTCTTCCTTGAAACTATTTCTTTTGTTCTCAGATTTCATACTTTTGCTACTATTCATAAGCTCTAAGTTTTTAGGTTTATTACTGGTTTATGAGACTTGCTTGGTTTGCTTGCTTTCAGTTGCTAGCTATTAGGTTTGTTTTGCTTCTGGTGTTGTGTTGTTTGCTCTGTTTTGTTGACTGGTTTGTGGGTGTGTTATCATGGCAAATCCCTCCTCTCGGTCAATTGGCTCCGCAATGGTTAGAAAATCTTTTGCACAAGATTTATCCAACTCGTGCAATATCTCAACTTCTAAAACCGTGTTTCAAGGGAGATCAAATTTCAAGCAAAATTTTTAAGAATGCATATTTGGAAGGGATTCTAGACTCTCAAATGGTACTTCACAGAAGGTTCACTTCCAAAAGCTTCCTCTTTGGTTCTAATGGTTGATTAAAAATCAAGAATTTCAAGTTATGGAAAACAAACGTGCCTTAGATAATCCGGCAAACTATAAAAAATCGCAAGTATTAGATTCCAAAAACTTCTTCAAGTTCAGTAGTTGTGCACAAACGTCATGTGGCTAAGCCTATTGCATCAAATGTTGAAGCTGAGAAGATAGTTGAGGTCACACCTTTAGGACATGTTCCAAACATTGCGGCAGGTAAAATTGTTATAGAATAGGTTCCTCTTCTTTCTGATATAATAAGGTCCAAGGACACGAAAGTTATTGGTTATGTAGGATATATTTTTACTCATGAGATAGAGATATATTCTACCGTTGTTAGTTCACTTCTTGTGAAACCGATGCAGGTGGAAGACAACTTAACTCAGGCAGAGAAACAAGCGGAGGATCATCGAATTCCAAACATGCGTATGAATAGCCCTTGGAGTGATGCAGTGACAAATTAGGACAATATCTGAGAAGACGACTAGAATCCCAACGTCGCTCATGACTTGGAGATTATGCAGTCGTATTGAAAGGGCAAAGATGTCGGTGCTAGTGTGCCTCAGGTTTATACCGACGAGGAAGAGAGAGTGGCAGCTATAAAATATTTAGAGAATCGTTCTACTAGTATGGAAGAGCCTATCATTGAGGTAGTTCCCAAGAATAAAAAGAAGCAAAAGAGTTTTCCGATTCATTTTACATGCTCTAGGGGCAGACTTCCAAATTGAATTGCCTTCTCTTTTTGGTTATTTTTTTTCGTTGTTCCTTTTATTTTATCTTATATTTAGGGTGTTTTAGTTGATTCTCCTTCTACATGACATTTGATAAGAATCTAAATATAATCCCCTAAAAAAGAATCTAAATATAAATTTACTTTTATTTTTCTTGTAACTTATTTTTTCTTTTGCTTACGTGTTCATTTATATTTTTAGTTATAAGTATTTTTACGGACCGGGTCAAGACCAAATCGTTAGAATATATAGTAAATTTTCTCAATGTCACTAATGATTATTTTATAATTTTCTTATATGAACTTTAAACTTTGTCCCTACAAGTTACCAATGAAGCTTTTACCATTGAATTGGCATCTTATAAGATGAATAATATTGTATTAGATCTGTTCATGAAAAATATGTTTCATGAATAACTATAAATCAACTAAGTACTATGTTCAATGATTGTATAATATATTAGATACTCTATTAAATATATATCACAATTTCTTTCGACGGATTGTCTCATAGTTATTATTTAGTGATGAAAAATAAATTTTAATTAAATATTATTATTACATGTGATGTTTTGATACATAAAATTTACTTTTGACTAAACCTAGTTAATATTATAGTAGATGCATATAGTGTAACACCCCAACTTTCAATTTCTATTTAATTCATTGATATTCATTATGTGAAGTTTTAATTAATACTATTTTGATGTTGCTTATGTTTGAGTATTGTTTTGTTATTAAGAAAATGGAATATTGATAATGATTGAGGAATAATATGAGAATTTAATTAAAATGAAGGGAGGATTCAAAATAAAATAACATAGAGTCGGGGGGTGTAGAATATAAGTTTTAAATAAGTGGGGGAGGGGAGGAGTAAGAGAATAGTGAGTAGAGGGGAAGAGAATCTTAACAAGTGACCGACCCCAATATAAATAGAAAGGTTAGGAGTTAGAAGAGTCAGTATTGCTAAACGTGGAAAACAAAGAAAAGAGGATCATTGGAGGAGAAACCCTAGCGGCAGCGAGGTCAAGCCACAAACCGGAATTCTCGAAGGATTCGAGGTAACGGGGAGAATCTATTCATCTCTAGGGTTTATGTTTTCTGTTGTGGCGATGTAAAAGGGTTATAGTAGGAGTGTTGTTATGATGGTGATGAGTATGTTGTTGGGGTTAATTAATTTTGAAGTTATGATTGTTGTTATGAGGAAGAGTTCCACTAAAAATTATGATGAACAGATGTAAAATTGTTGTTGAAAGAGTTTGGTTAAGGGAACCTAGTTTAGAGATTAGAGTTAAGAACATGACCCTGAACGAGTGTAAAATTGGATAGGTTAAGAGGGAATTAATGCCCAAACAGTAGGGTAAACCAATTGGGGATAATTAGGGACAATTGGGGTGTGTTGGGATTGAGTTAAGTGATTAATTGGAAGAAAACACAATTTTGGGCTGTTTTTGGTTGATTGTCTGTCAGCCAAAATTGGGCCCCGTTTTGGGAAATTGGCCACCGATTTTGGTTCAAAATTTGAGTGTTTTGATTCGACAAAGATCGGGCCCCGATTTTGTCAACCCAACTTAACAAATAAAAACTGTTTTTTTTAACGATTTTCTATTTTGAACTGGATTTCGGTGTAAACATGAAAGTTGTAGGTATGGATGTTAGCTTTCCAATGACTCTGGTCTAACCTCAAGAAGGAATCCACAACGTAAGTTACGATCAAAATTCTACACATGGGTCAGTATGACCATATGATCGGCCTAGGTTCAGGAAAACCAATCTTTCCACCCTTTTTCTGTACCGAATTGGATTTAGGTCTCTTCATTAAAGATGTAGATAAAGGTGTTAACTTTCATCTATCATTGGATGGAATCCATTAGTCCCTCTAGAAGTTGAGTTATGATTTAAACACCGCACCTGGGTCATGATGCGTTGTTAACGAAATTTTAGTACAATCCTTTTAGTGGACTCTTCAACATCTATAAAAGCAGTACTGATTCTAAGAAAGCCATTAGTGTAAATTAAATGTAAGGACCCCTTAATTACATACATAGATGAGGGAGTGTATTCGAGCATAAGTAGAAGTGATTACCTCAAGATAATAACAAACTTAAATATAAACTGAAGATAATAGCCTATGAGAAATTAAGAATGTCAAGATGACTTGAAAATAGGAAGTGAAAGATAATATGGATGACTCTACGAGGAATATTAGGAAAGAGGTAAACACTTAAATTAGGAGGGAGAATAGGGTATACTATTAGAATGAAAGATGTAGTAATGGAGAGAACGAATGACAAAATTAGATTCCAAATGTAGTAATGAATAACAAAGGAATGTGATGTGTACATGTGCTCGTGTAAGATGTTGTTTAATGATGAGAGGTTACTATCATATGATGAAAATCTATGTTGAGATGATAATTGTTGAATGGTGATGATGAATGATGTAATAAATGATGTTTGTGAATGATGAGTAATACCGATGACATATCTTGTTTAGGGTGACAAGTAAATGATGAAGTGGGTTATGTTGCGAGTAGGAGTTAAAACATTGGGTAAGGTCGGTGGTGAAAATAACTTCGAGAAAAGATATCTAGTTAACTAAGGTTTATAAGATGAGAATTCAATAGAGCAAATAGTGTGGCTACCTAGTGAGTCTAAAAACATACGATTTATTAAAAGGGGTATAAGACGATGCTAAAAGGGGATATGAAGTAGGTGCTTTTCCGAGTAACTGGCGGGGTTATACATAATCTCCTTAAACCAATAATGAGTTTAGGAATATTGTTAAGTGAAAGAGTAAAAGAGACAAGGTAGTTAAAGAACTGAAGATGAATGTTAGATAGTAACGTATAAGATGTAAAAATGAATAGAGAATATAGAAGTCTAATTTAGATGATTGTAAACGATTAGAGGGTCGTTAAGACGAAATGTAATGGGAGATAAGGAGTTGTGTATTAAGTAATGAAAGATAATATGAGTGATGATAACGATGAATAAAACATGGATTGATTAGAAGAGAGCAAAATGAATAAGAAAAAGGATAGGAGGTAATAGTTATAATGGTTGACGATAATAATAACGACTAGTATCGAGAGAATGAACCTTGAATTATAATGTAGTCTTAGTGAGGAGAGCTGCTAAAGTCGAAATTAATGATAAGGTGAGATAATAAATTTAAATTAGAACGAAGTTAAGACCAGGGGAATGGACGATGCATAGATGACTACGAACATGAGAACAAAGTAATAAGATATAAGATAGTTTTATTGAGGAGGATAAGTATGAAAGAGTTAATGGCAATGGTGAGGAAGGACTTAGTTATGTAGGGAGGGGAAGTTGTATGTAATGATAATGAATAAGAAAACATCTTGAGACTAGGAACGAGGAATAAGATATGATATTAGGGATAAAGTATATAGAGGGCCTTGAATAGATGAGGAAATAGAGTACGTCTGTGAGATGAATAATAAAATAAAATAAAGGGATGTTGGCATAGAATGAGTCACGCGTAAGGTGTGGATTAATGAAGAGATAAGGTGCTGATATAAGCGGATGATATAGAGTAATGATGAGGAGTCCTATAACTGTGACAGAGAGTGATGACGATTAATATTATATATATGTAAAGAAATTACGACGATGGGAAATGGTGAGGTTATATTATAATAATGAGGAGAATGACGATGTCTATGTTGTTGTGATGATGAGAGTGTCAATGGTTAATTTATGACGATGACGAGAGCGATGATATTTATCTATGATGATGATGAGAGTGGTGATGATGTTTTGTGTGCTTGCACTTTAGGGGAAATCTTGCATTAGTATGTGGATTATATGATGAGTGTACACTTGTAATACTTGTTGATTTTAATTGTATGCGTCCATGTAGAGTCTAGAGCATCATATCTTGCATTGTTATGTAGTGAAAGTCCAGTAACATACCTCTGACAAATTATGCAGTGAAAGTCCAGTAATATACCTCTGGCAAAATATGCAGTGAAAGTCCAGTATAACTCTGGCAAAATTACGAGTAGGTGTGGTACCACATTCATATAGGTCGATAGGAGAGTCTATGTGCATATATATGATGATGTTTTGTGCTTGGTAGTTGTAAGTGTGAAAATGATGTGTTTTAGTGATCTATGAAAAGAAGAGATTATGCATAATAGCTGTTAAGAGTGAAGATATGAGGGAGATTATATTATTTGATATTTATTTAATATGCATGCTTTTCGCTAATATTATTTTATGGCAGGATTTCCCACCCCTTATTTTGTTGCGTTGTTTTCTGTATGGTGGTTGTACCTTGAATACAGATACTTAGGTTGACAAGGAGTAGCTATGAGACATTTTAGAAGGTGGAGATGAGGGGATGCCCTCCATTTAGTTCTGTTATTAGTAGTTGAATAAACATGTAGTCACTACAAGCTCTGATATTGTAACACTAGGGTTAGGGATGACGATTTAATTTTTAATTGCAATTTGAGTTGAATCTTGGAAACTTTGTTATTTTCCTATTTATGATTATTGAACGACAAGTAGAATTTATTAATGTGATCAGTGAATAATTATCTTCTTCTCAGTGGATTTATTTTAAAAGAAAACATTTTATCGTAATTTTGTGATATAATGTCGAGTTTTGTAACATCCTTACTATTAAATATATATATTTTTTATAATTATCGTTGGGAAATAGGGTGTTACATATAGTATTATCAAATACTATTTTTATTATCATAAAAAAAATGCTTTGTTTCAAATCCTGGTATGCACTTTCATGTATTAGCTAAAGTGTAATAATATTCATGAAAGTTGTCTGCCAAATAAACTCAGAAACTCCAATCGATCTTCTACTAAGGTTTTTTAAAACCTAAATGCTGCAATCAATAAAGGAAAAGAAATTAGTTATCCAATCAGAATGCACAAATCTAATCCATACCTGAGACACCGGCCTACAATCACAAAGCACATAAAGAACAATTTCATCAGCATTCCCACAATATGGACAAGTAGCTGAAACACCCGTCCCCCACCTACTACGACGGTAGTTTGAAAGAATACGACCAAAAGCAACTAATCACATGAAAGTTTGAATATGGTGGGGTCCCCTCCACCCCCAAAGTATTTTTCATTCCCCATCCACAGTAGATTGGTCCTGAACAAGTAAATTGTAAGCACTCTTAAATGTGAATTGATGCATACTAGTTCCTCTCCACTATGATCGTAGAACTGGAAGCTTTGAGCTCTGCGGACCTCAACAAATTCGAAAAAGAAACAGGAAAACAAAGGTACAGTAAAACGATACACTTATCAAAACCAGCTTAACTCTGGCTGTAGAAGAACAACGACAGAGGCTAAGCAGGAGTGACGAACCAGAGAGATAAGGCCACAGTAACACAACTCAAACCCGAAATGATCCGAATTTGAATTCAAACTTCAAAATAGATTTGGAACGGAGCAGATCTAGCACTGACCCGAAACTCTGACCCACGAACATGATTCGACAGTAAAACACGAACAGACCAGGAAAGAACCAACAACCACCGTTGGAGAAGGCGACGCCGGGTTTCCCAGGTTCAAAACCAACGTTTCGACACCAGATGGAGCAGAAACACGGTCGTAATGAACGCCGGCGGTGGCTAGAGACCTAATGACTGAATCTACACATCCTTTGCCATGTGGCAAGGAACCAACCTTCGAACCTGTGTACGACGATAGTAAAGACGATGAGCTGGAAAGATGGAGGGAACGTCAGAGGAAGAATGGTGCAATGGTGATGCAAAGAAAAGCTCTCCTTGCACCACCATCTCCTAAATCTACATCGTTGTGGTTGAGTTTAGATAATGGAAGTGTGGTGGTTGTGGATCATATGAGTTTAGCAAGAGGGAGGAGCGACGGTTGTGGAAAACGGCGAACATGAGCGACGACTGTGTGTTTCCTAAATCCAATTAAAATAAGACTATCCCATATATTAAAAACAATATTATCTATATTCTTTTTTTGGTGGTGGCCAGACTTTTGAACCCTGGACCTTGCATATATTATGTATTGTCCATACCAACCGAGTTAAGCTCACGAGGACATCTATATTCTATATAAAGGGGATAAATTAAGGGGTTATTTTTTTATTATCCTAATTATACCCTTAAAAAAAAATTCTATATTAATATTATATTGTTGATGCTATTAAAAAAGATAATTTATTTATTTTATATTTGTTAAATTTTTGTTGTCATTGAAAAATATAAACATGGTTTGTTAGGTTTCTTACAATTTAAAAGTCATAAATATTTGTACTTAGAATTCTAATAAAATCAAAATATCATATTTGTTAGTATCTGGAACTAGTTTGCTTCTATTTTGAACTGCTCACTTCAATTTCAAAATAAGAAAGATATTTGGACTGCCTGCAAAAAAGCTTCTAATCCTCAATGCAGGGTGGTGATCACATCAGCTTTAATAAACCTTCTCAATGTTGTTTGGTTTACCAGAAACCAAGCAAGATTTAATGACAAAATAATCAATTGGAGGAATTTTATCTCTGTCATTTCCTTTAACACATCCATTGCAGGGAATGTTACAATTAAAAAGGCCTCTTCCTCTATGTTTGATTTTGCAATCTTGAAAAAAATTCAATGTCTGCATTCATCCCTCAAATGCCCCTAAGATCATTGAAGTCCTCTGGAACCCTCCTATCCTCAACTGGATTAAGTGTAATACAAATGGATCAGCCACTAATACTGCTTCAGCTTGTGGAGGTATATTTAGAAACGATGATGCAAAGTATATGCTTTGTTTTGCTGAAAATACTAGAACTGGAAATGCTTTCTATGCAGAACTTGTTGGTGCCATGAGGGCTATATAATTAGCCTATCAATATTAGTGGAGTAATTTATGGCTAGAATGTGATTCTGCTCTAGTGGTGAATGTTTTTAAAAACATATCTCTTCTGCCTTGGAAGATAAGAAACATATGGGACAACTGCTTAGAGAAGATTAGAAACATGATTTTTTTTGTTACTCATGTCTATAGGGAAGACAATACTTGTTGACACTCTAGCAAACTTAGGGTTAACTCTTCCTCATTTCACTATCTGGATTGAATTACCTTGGTGTATAAGGTAGTATTTTGTTAGATAGACTAGGGATGCCTAATTACAAATTCACTAATCCATGAGGTGGTTTTGGTTTGGTCTCCAACCTCTTTTTTGTACTTCCTTTTCCTTTGTTAATATATTTTGGGTTGCCCTAGCTTCCTGCTAGACTTCCTTCTTTGGTTAAAAAAAAAAAAAATCAAAATATCATATAAAATACCATTTTTAGTTGATATGCATTAGCATAATAAAAAAAAAATGGAGTGTCCGTCTTTCCACTAGTTAACAATAATGATATTTGAACACCACAACTTTTTCTACAAACATTCAATATACTCCCTTCATCCCGTAATAAGTGAGCATTTTGTAAAAAAATATTGCCCTAAAATAACTTACCCATTTCACTTTTCAATGCAATATTAATTACTTTTTTTCAATTATAATTTTAATTAATACTATTTTCATCACTTCCAATTCAATATATTTCACTTTGCATTTATGATGATGACAAATGCACCAATACTTGACAAAAATACTTATAACCATTTTTCTCTCTCATTCATTTATACATTTTTCGTAATATGTGTGAAATGATCAACTAACTCACTTAATTTAGGACGGAAGGAATATTATTTTCTTTTATGTTTATCTCTCTTAATGTGTATAGATTATTGTGGTATCTAATAAACAATTTTCTTTAATTAATGTACCTGCCATTGTTAATATATGAATGAGGCCGTAAAGTTCCATGAAAAAAAATAAAGTGTGATTCTAATTTATTTTATTTTTTAAAATTATTATACATTTTTATATCTGTCCCTCCATTAAAATATTATCAACAACTTTTTTGGCTTCTTAAAAAAAATATATATTATCAACAACTTTGCCCACGTTGCATTTACTGATGGACAGCTAAATAATCCACAAGTGGCATGATATTGATTTGTCCCAATTAGAGATATCTTGCCCCACAAGTATTTAATTAGTAATGAAATGCTTACCTACGTATGATTAATGATGAATTAGACAACTAAATTATTCAAGAGAGTAGTTGATGTTGCTTTCCAATCATAAGGACAGTTTGGACGAATCTCTCAAGATTTTTTAATCAAAAATAAATGTTAAAGGAACTATACAGTAATTAAGAGTTTTTAAAATAGCTTAGATTGTGGTATAGTTAACAACATACGTATAGGTCTCAATTATTTTTGACGAAATAGATCTCAATTTTTTAAATTCGTTTAGTTATTTTGTAAGTACGTATAGAAGTCTATATATTTAATTAGAATGATCTATTTGTTTTTTCTTTTATTTTAAAACTTTGGTTCTCAAGAGAAAGAAAAAAGACCACAGTAATATGAAATTCAGTCGAAAAATGACCATGGTTCAAATCATATTCTCTAAATTAATTGATCTATACCTGAAGCATATTAGGATAGTTGGAAAAAAGACCAAAGCATGTTAACCATCCATGCTTTCAAAATCAGATAAATACAATCTACTTAATTATTTTGTTCCTTTGTGTTTTCAATGCACACTTCAACTATAATTTGTCATTGAGTAAAAAAATAATTTATTTGTCACAATTAGAATATTTGTTTGTATTGTAACTAAAAAAGAATATTTGTTTGTACTATATTATTTATGTTCTCAATTTAGTTTTAGTTAATTTGTTTATCAAAATATGCTTATTTGTTCTATTTAACTACCCCATTAACTATTATATATATTGAAAATTGTAAATAATATCTCA
>Ga0315913_1004562_pt1 | contig 16774 bp, 10 predicted proteins | sample MpolsnodulesMG_FD_207736 | JGI IMG/M metagenome (GOLD analysis project Ga0315913, IMG submission 207736) | Medicago polymorpha root nodule microbial communities from Los Angeles, California, United States - small nodules | ecosystem: Host-associated > Plants > Roots > Nodule | place: USA... | reverse complement strand
TGGGTTGCTAAAAGACACCTTCTTGGGTGGCTTCTAGCAAAACCCAAAAAAATAAAATAATATATATATATATATATATATATATATATATATTAAATAAAGATTCAATAGAAGAGATTATACGTGAGGGAGCCTTGAAGAAGGAAAGAACATAGATAGGTAGAGAGTACATGACATACTTTATGAGAATCAAACAACCACCAAAATAAAGAAACCGACTCTTCCACCCTGACAGTCTAGTCACAATCCGAGTCACAACATGATCCCAAAAAGACAACCTCCTAGCATCTCCATTAATCGGAAGGCCCAAGTACACAAAAGGCATCTTCCCTACTCTACAATTCATAGCAAAAGTCGCCGCCTTCAACCACGACTCACTAATATTAATACCAGTCAGTAGGGGTGGGCAAATACAAGTCAACCAAAATTAACCCGACCAATCCGATGTACTTTTACACACTCGGTTCGGGTTAAAACGGGTAACAGGTTGGTCGGGTGAACATTACGGGTTATTATGGGTATATTCGGTTCGGTTCGGGTGATTATTTCGGAACCCGAACGAACCCGACCAAACCGATATTATTATTATTTTAATATTTATATTAGTTTTCAGCCCTGAAAACCTGCGCCCCAATTAAAACATTCAGTCCAACACCATACCATATAATCATAAATTAGAAAGAAAAACAAAAAACTAGATCTAGATCTAGTTGTGTCTCTCTCTCCCACGGTCGTCTTCTTCTTCTCTGTTCCTTATTTCTTCTTCCATGCTTATGTCATTCTTCCTTCTGATTCTTTCTCTCTCATTTGATTCATCATTCAAATTCTCTGATTTTTTGTTTAGGTTACCACAATTTCAAGTGAGGGTTTACAAATACTTGTGTTGATCTAAAAGTAATTTAACTCTAAAAATAAATTAACTTGTGTAGATCTAAAAATGCATAAATATTGTGTTAATTTGTAGATCTGTTTCTTTTCTCTTGGTTGTTGATGCTGTCTGTATTTGATGTTTGAAGAAAAAGATGATTGTTGTTGTTGCTACTGACCCCATTAATCCATAAATCGTCCTTTGTTTTTATGGATTTATGGATTGTTACTCGATTTTTTTATCATCTTTATCAACCCGGATACCCGATCCGTTTCTACCCGAATGAACGAACTCGAACAACCCGATTTGAAAATAGGGTTCAATAAGGTTATTATTCATAACCTGTGGGTTGGTTCGGTTTGGGGGTTTGGACCCGAACCTGAACCGATGCCCACCCCTACCAGTCAGCATGCTTTTATGAAAATTCACTTTTAAACCAGATACACTTTCGAATAACAACAAGACATCCCTCAAAGCACGCACATTCTCCCAACTCTTGTCCCCAACCAACAGAGTGTCATCAACAAATTGCAAATGGGATATAGCCACCGCACCATTCGATCCAAATCTATAGCCAGTGAACAAATGAGAATCTACCACCGCCTTCATCACGATACTCAGCCCCTCTGCTGCCAAAAGAAAAAGAAAAGGAGATAAAGGGTCTCCTTGCCTCAATCCCCGCTTCACAGGAAACTCTTTTGTCGGGCTGTCATTAACTAAAACAGAAGCAGATGCCGTCCCAACACATTCTTTAATCCACTTCCTCCAAAGGGTTGGAAACCCTATATGAGACATGACCACATCTAGATAGTTCCAATCAACAGAATCATATGTTTTTTTCGAAATCCACTTTAAATAACTTTAACTCCTTTTCCAATTTTCAAGCTTCATATACTGCCTCATTTGCAATAAGAAAACCATCAAGAATTTGTCTATCCTTCACAAACGCAGACTGGGTCCCCGAAATCACAGTACTAATCACCTGCCTCAATCTATTAGCAAAAAGCTTCGCCAGAATTTTATACAAGCTTCCCACCAAAGATATATTGGTCTAAAATCATTTAGCTTTTGAGGACTATCAATTTTTGAAATGAGAGCAATAAACGTACTATTAATTTCTTTAGTCAACTTGCCATTCTTATGAAAATCAGTGATGAATCTCATAATGCCCTCATTTAAATCAGACCAGACCTCTTTGATGAAGCCAAAATTAATATCGTCAATTAACTCAACGTTGCGTGAGTTAAGTCACATTGGGATTTAGTGTGAATTTTCAACGAGACTTAAGTCACGCTGCGTGAGTTAAATCACATTGTGTTTAACACCTACGTCAGTTAATTCACGCATGAGTATTTTTGGAAGTTTGATTGGGAATGAGCAAATCTTGTTTGGAGAAGAGCATTTTTCTAACTCTAGCATGTACAAAGTTCATTTGGATGTATATATTTAGATATTTCTATCTCATTTTGCAAAGGTTGCTAGTATTTTAGCCCATAACATTTTCTCTGTATTTCATAATTTGTATATGCTGTGTGTTCAAATAATATGAGGATTCCAAGATAAATAGATGCACGACAACGACAAGTAATGATATACATAGATGCAAAATGAAATTTAGTAAATTTTTATTATATGACTTCTCGAGATAATACACCTTGCTAAGTCTTATAAAAATAAACATGGATCCAAAATGAAATTTGGTCAACATTCTTCACATTTTTAAATTTAAATGACCTAACTCAACATGAAGAGAAAAAAAATACTAAGTTGACAACAAAGAAAGAACCTGTTTGAAACTTAAAATTAATAAACAAGGACAAGAAAAGAAAATGAACAAAACAAACAACAAAAGAGTGAACATTCAGTTATTCCATCTGATATACATTTTTCTTTAGTAGAAAATCCATGCCTAATTTTGTTACTAGGTCTAATTGCCTGCATTATAATGCTAAGCTAACAGCGTAACATTAATCTATCTAACCTAAAATAATTACATCACTATTTCTTTCAACCATTCTTTAAGCTATGTATACATGTGTTCCAAATAAACATCTTGAAGCCAATTAAATATGCAGCTCAGATGTTAAATGATCCTGCCATCTAACACAAACCTAGAAAAATGCTGACATCTTACTAAATTCCGAGGTGAATCTGAATGCAAAGAAGACATGAGATCCTATCGAAATAGTTCTGGAAATGACCACATTATGAACCTTGCAAAAATGTCAGACTCCAGAAACTCAATATGAGCAGCCCGCCCGATGAAAGAGTTTAAATTCTTTCCATAGGCAGTAGCATCAAAATTGACATCACAACGCATAAATACTCGACGTTGAGAGGGGTTGGCACGGATTTGGTCCAAACAATCATTAAGCATCTCTAGGAACACTCTACTCTTCTTTGAATTGTCAAGTGAAGCAGCCTGACATGATTCTATTCTAGCAGAATGGTAAGGCACATAACCATCCTGAAATAAGCATTATCAGTTAGAAGGTTTTCTGAAAAAAAATTAAAATTGAGTAACAGCGGACATGCAGAAGAAAATGAGAAAAGTGGAGCAAACTAGGGGAGAGAAAAGAGTTCATTTTACTCCCTTAATAATGCATTATCATGCAAACTTCAATCTTGTTTTAGAAAAAGCAATTTTTATTATTACACAAACTTCGATTAGGAAAGGTACCTCTTTAGTTTGTGAAAAAAAAACATTTTATTTTTGTTTTTTCACTTTTAATTACAAAAATATTACTTCATTTTCATTTTTCACTCTCCTGTTTTCAAAGTTTTGTAAGCAAATATGTGAACATAGTTAAAAAAAATGATTTTCACTGTCTCTTGTATAAATAAAACTATGGATACATGCAATAAAGTGAAAACAATGTACATTTTACTGTTAAAAGTTAAAAAAAAATAAAAAAAAATAATCATTTTCTCAAACCAAGCAAGTCCTAAAATATTTCAACATTTTAAAATTTCTTTAGAAAACAGTTAGGTTCATCTGCCAGCATAAAGTGGTGCAAACAAAACAAAAAGCATGTTTGTTTCCTGTTAGGAGTCAGTTCAGTTGCACACTGAACATAAGTTTAAGTTTCACATGCATTAGCATATGCACCGAATCCATCAATTTAGTTTCAGTTCTAAATACCTGTATTTAAGACCAGACACTAACATACAGTCATTGGTTATAATGCTCAGAAGTAAATAGCTTTTCTAGAAATGATTAAAATAGTCACAAGACAAGGGAAACCTGAGGAGAAGATAGCAAAATTATATGCCTAAAATGATCCAAGGTCTTCTGCTGAAAAAAGGAAGAAAAGAAAATAACCATATTAGAACTTCAGCAAATTAATTAAACTCCACATTATATACGAATGATCAAGGCCTTTCATTAAAAAACAAGTCCTCTTTGGAACTTTTGTGAAGGGAACCCTCAACTTTCAAAGTCAAAATAAATCAAACCACCAAGGATGGTGTGTTAGCTGCTTCCATCAACTAAGAGTAAATGCATACATTCAGTTGCATGATTTGGACCAAAAACAGCCATTTAACATCAAAACACCAACTTCTGAATCATAATTCAAAACATGGTGCTGGTTGCCATTGACTTACTTTTTATAGGATACACTTGCGAAAATTGTCAATGGAAGTCATTGTGTTGACCATATTTTCCAGATTTCAGAACATCAACATCATTTGATGTTATGAAATACAACTTACAAGCAAATGTTATTTGAACACATTATTAATTAACGATTTGGATTCAATATCCATATTGGTATGCAAGATAAAGCATAATAAATGCTTATAATATAAAAGTGTGGTCTACAAGAACAATCACATCAAAATGAGTTATTCAATTAATTTAAGTCTTTGAGCGTATGCCCGTGTCCATTTGTTCCGAATCATTGTAGAACACTTTCCTTACCTTACAAAGTTTATAGATAAATGTATTTTGAATATCTGGATCATCTGTGAAGGTGAGCTGATGAATGCACTGTGTGCCTTTTAGTTTCTTCCAAAGCCATAACCCAGAATTAAACAGTGAGTTTGAACTGTAAAGATACCCCAAGTGCGGACCAGACACTGAAACATATGTATGTAAGTATCTTAGAAATGGCACCATCAAGCTATCTGCAATATAAGGAAAAAGTTAGCACCAAATATCAAACAGATGAACACATTTGATGCTAAGAGTATGACTTACCAGCTATTGCTGTTCTTATAATGAGGTTGCCAATAGAATGTCCAACAAAACTCAGTCTAATATCCCCCAGATTTCCACATCTTGATGTTTTATCCATTTTCTTTTTAACAAAGGAAATAACTTCCTGTGCTAGCCTTTGACCCATTTCTCTGAAGTCACCCGATGTTTTATCTTCGTTAGCCTGTGACATCAGAACTTCTACCTTGGGATCCATCAAAATCCATTGATTTCGAATAAGTCGTAGATCCAGATGATGCCCCTGCAACATTTTTAGAGACAAAGAATAAACATCCAGCCAACTTTCAACAATAAGATGCTGAGCTGTGTGCGTGATCTAGTGATCTTTCTCAGAATATTGGGCACACTTACAAGCTACAAAATCTCTGGAAATAGATGACACCATGATTGGGAGGTGAAGAGCATTAAAGACAAAGGGTTAAGTTTTGGCTATGGAATGAGATATTAGGTAATGATGGAAGGATGTCAGGTCATGGATATTTGATTTACCAGCTTCTTCGAAAGAAGGGCCGGGCCAACCACTTATACATTTTTGCTTGATCTATTTTGATAATGTGGCGGATAGTCCGCCACTACTTATTTACAATCCATCTCAGTCAAAGAGGTAGATAAATTTAACAGCATTGAGACATACACAAAAAACATGTTATCGTATAAAGATTAAATGTGTGCAGAACTTGCCTGAAACCCATGCACAAAGACAACAATCTTCAACACGCAAGCATTGCTTTGTGGGGCAGATTCCTGGTTTGCAGTGTCTGAGTTGAGTGTGGCTTGGAAATTATGTGAATCTGCCAGTATGACATTTCTCAGGTATGAATTTTCACTGATTGTGCGTCGTGGTGCATTCGTCACACGTTCAACAATCACAATTGGTGTACGTAAAGGATCTCCAAACATTTGCATGTCTTGAATTGATTGGTTGTTAATCTGCAAAAATGCAATCCATTAATACGTCGTACATATATGTAAAACAGGAGCTAGCGGTCCACACAAATTGATAACTACCCTCATTTGTGCAATGCTTCTTCGATGAAGTTCAGCACGTGTAGCTGCAGTCTGAGGAGGCTGTATGATTTAAGAATAAAAATAATTCAGTTTTAATAATATGCATAGAAAAGGTTTTCTGAAGTTCCTTTTCCAATGCCTGACATTAAAAATATGGAAGAACATATAGAATTCACCTCATCAGATGACTTCAACAAACTGGAAACTCTTCTGTGCACCCCACGATAAGAAGACTCGTCATTCCTACTATTTATATAATGATGAGGCATCTGTACCTTAGAGTAGACCATCCATATTGACCATTCTGCTTTCCTATCCTTGGCCCAAGCATCACGCAAAAATTCTAGAATCTTTGTCTTGTTATCTCTAGAAACAAATATAGAGCAACTGATTAAACATGGTAAGATAATGGTTCATGATACATGTTCATGTTAGTGGAAATGTGAATGCAGATTTAACATTACATGCATTCAGCAGAATTATCATTTGAAAGCAAACATAGAAAAGATGCCTGAATGAGAAAACCAAAGTAGATGATATAATTTAGCTGCCCTGGAAAATGTTCCGTTATAGCACAAAAGGAACTATTCAAACCAAATTATCATATACTTGCGCATTGAAAGGTGAAATTGTAGAGGAAATAAACCTCTCAAGAAAACTATAATCATACTTCTATCTATATTGTTAAAAAAAAATGGAACCAAAAGAAGAAACATCGACTCGGGTTTGGACATGAAAAACACATTTTATTGAATCTTAATGACACGTGATAAAAAGCAAACCTGTGGAATTTTAGAAACGTGTTCCACAAATAAAACAATTGGTCTCCCACTGAATGGCAACAGTCCAACAGATCACTCTCTGACAAGGAGTTAAGCTTTTCAGCAATCAGAAGATCCAGAGCACCATTTCCTCTCTGCACAAGAAGAGACGATATAATTAATAAAAAAGAAAAAATAGAAAGAAATATAAACAGAGAAACAAAATAGCAATATGCTGCAGCATGAATAAAAAGGAAGGACCTCAAGACCATTTTGTGGATTGCCCTGTGCTGAAATTCCAACATCTGTTGCAAACTGATTTGCATGCACAACATAATTCAATATTTTCTGATTGTTCAGTTTGGACAGAAACTCTGAAATCTCAATAGTCTGATCAACTGCTTTGCTAAGTTTTTGTAATTCTTGAAGTAATATCTCACGAGCTGTTAACAATGCCTTAAGAAGTGTTACATTTTTCATATCTATAGAGGCAACTTCTCCCTTGGCCTGGTTTGTCACATAAAGAATTAGTTAATGCCTGAAAAGAAATGTCTAAACGACAAATATATAAATAAAAATCTAATCCGTGGTTACCAGAATACAAAAATAAACATTGATGAACGTCCTACAAAAACACTTTTCTGAATGATTTTCATCCCATTTTCATTGCTGGCACGAAGTTTTTTCATAGTGTCTAGAAGCCAAGTTGTCTTTATCCCAATATTGCCACACTGTTCTATTTTACAAAAGTATATTTTGGCATGAAACTATTTAATATGAGATGTCATTACTCTCCTTTTAGACGAACAGTTTACTTAAAAGTAAAAATATTTTGCAAAAAATATTTATCATTTGCAAGATATACAGGACAGAGAATTCTCAAGTTAGAACATACATAGAGAAATCAATATAGAATTACAATATAAAAAAAATGCAATCCACATAGATTGGAAAACATGTGCGTATATGCCAGCGAATACATAAAAAGATGAATTCCACCTCGGACCATGCAAACTTGGATCCAATAAGCAATAAGAAAGACAACACTGGCAAAAATATGCATGAGCATCAAGCAAAATGCCTGATTTCTAGAAGCCAAGTTTAATCAAGTAAAGAACACAAATATGAAATGAAAGACAATTTTGCAGTAAATATTTTGAACAATGCCAAAATGACCAATACGTCAACAGTGAATCCCATAAAGAAACATTCAATGTATAGAGCATACATGGTTCAATGTGTCATAACTTTTATCTATGACGACTTCAGCATTGCGAGAATTGCTGAAACGGAGAATTTAAACATGTTACTCTGTGTAATCGAACACGCATAGATAAAGTTGAAAACAATTTGGCTCTAATGAACATTTCAAAAGTAACAAAACTAGAAAAATGAAGATCAAATTGATTCATACTGGCAATTAGATGTGACAAACCTGGGTACCTTCAATGCAGATGAGTGAGGGGCAGCTCTCAGTAAACTGGCATGTACACTGACATCAACAAGAGCAGCATGGAAAGCATCAAAATGTACAGGACAATATGAATGCAGTCCTAAAAGAGCTTTGGGAGGAATTCGAAATTCATGGACAGCAGCAGGGTAATCATCCAGAGCAGCTTGCAAGTCGGCACTGTAGATTGTAAACTCTGCTCAGTATACAGATTTCACTAAGGATATATCAACCAGAAAGAAACAACCATGTCTTTTGGACCCATATTTATAAGCCAATAAGTAAACTACTTTAATCACTCACCCATTTTCAACCGTGGGAGCATACATGAGCTCAAACTTCAAAATTACAGCAGTTGTAGGTAAACCCTGAAATTTAGAATCACATCACATAGTTAAATAATTAGAAAAGAGAATCCTAGAGAAAGTGATGGAAAGTAGAATGAGAAAAACAATTAGAGAATTCTCGGACAACTAAATCTGTTATTATCAGTGTTGTCAATGGTGCCCTATACCAGAGTGGAGCAGCTCCTGGCCGCTACAAGACATGCAGTAGCGGAGCAGTTTAGTACAGCGGCTTCCACAGTCACTATAGCGACGCAATTCATGATGTGAATCGAAAATTCTAAAAAGCTCTTAACATTCAAATGTTACTGCTTTTATTTGGGTATTATCGGAATTTTGCAATTAAAAAACATCATAACAACATTTGGGCTCTGTCACTTTGTCTCACTCATGCCGTCATGTTTCACCCTCACACTGGTCAGTCATAGCTAGTTGTTGAGAATTTATGTACTCCAATCTCAAATATAAATCAAAAAGTACTCATATCTGATGGTCTCACTGGTAAGCAAATTTAACTACTTTCACTCTATTTAAAGACGTCATTCAAAAAATACCTCTAAATTAATATAGGTTTTATTTTGTAATGATTCTCTTATTATCATGGAACAAATGATAACAAAGGATATACTTCTATCAGATCAACAAGATTAATTACATTTAACTAAATTTCTTAATAAGGGTGAGATTAGTTACTTTTGCTTGTAACTTAGTCCGGAGAGAGTATACGGTATAGTATAATTTTATATAATAAACTATATAAATGTGTGAAAATGTCAAAATATAAATCATCCTGCTAGTGCTATCTGCTATAGTGGTTTTTTGGCCGCTATATTGATCTCACCGTTACTCTTACCTTTTGCATATGTTGTCATGGTTTGGGGTATAATCTGGGAGCTGGGATGTAATTTCTAACCTCAATCTGTGACCTTTGTGATTAGAATCCTTCGCATTTTTGTAAGGCTAGTTTACGGTAGGCAAGAAAATATAAGCCCTTTTTATTATATGACTTGTTTTTCCAAACTTAGAAGCCTTTGCTTTGATGTATAAGGGCTTACACAATAATACAAAGTCACATGTATTATATACTTTTTGGAATTGAATATATTTCAATGCTTGTTGTAATTGTGAGTTGAATGTTATCAGGTTTTGACAGTCCCCACATTATAAGTAGATTTTTCGATGTTGAGTTAGGCCCTAAGCTCGTATTATAAGATGGTATCAAATTCTATCCTAGATCTCTATTATTTCTACTCACACTTGTTCATGTTTCATATGGTCATTCCCGAGTACGAGGGGGTGTGTTGTGTGTTGAAATCCCAGTTATTCTACCAACATTAGTTTACTAGAGAGTACTTATGAGGATTGGACAATCGTCACCTTATAAGCCCAAATCGTAAACACGCCAAGATAGTCTGCTAGATGTGTGTGTGTGTGTGTGTTATGCATCAAGAGAATTATTTTTATGCGAGTGAGGGGAGAAAATCTTCAACATCGATTCTTGCTATGGATTGTTAAGATTGGAAAATAAAGGATTAGTAAAATTAGTAATGTCGCAATGACATAACATTTAATCTTCACAATTATCATGTTGTATGGTCAAGATATACTCCTACACTCATAAAAAGAACCCTTGTGCTAGACATTATTTAATTGGTAGGAATTTTCATCTGACGGTTAAGAAGTATTCAGATACCCATTGAAGTGAATAAGTTAACTACAACATGTATGCTTCTTCTATTATGTCCAAGCTATATCTGTGTCTACTGTGCTGGAGAGTATAAACTAAATAAACTATAGTAATATAGATGCCAACCTCATCAGTGCGGTGTCTGACCTAGAGGTCTTCCTACAAGATAACTTAGCATCTAATATATAATTACCAACTCATAATATACCCATTCCCCTTGAATACCCCCTCAGATGAGAAGAAAATTAGAGATTGTTACCTTAAATCTACTAAGAGACAAATTAAATGAAACCATCGTACATAAATGAACATCCTGCCTAGCATATTTTATCCGAAAAGGCTGTGTTGAGAAACTGTTGTCTGTATCATCAATTCTCCAAATACCATATAGACTGCAAGGACCCAGATCAGGAGCTGTAGAACAGAAAAATTTCTATCATGTCAGTTATATATAGATGCACAAAAATATACATCAAGTAAAGAAGCCAAGTTCATAATAGAAAAACAACAAGATACCACAATCTCACGCATTGAAAAGAAACATATCCTTGGAAAATTATAATGCAATTCAGATTTATGGTGTAAACCTATGAAGCACGGATACGGACACTGCACACCAGAGAGACGCCGACACAGATAATAATTTGATAAAATTACATAATTCAATGGAATCATATGTGTCGTGTCGGTGTCGGACACCGACGTGTGTTCGACACCGAGACACGCCTAATCCAAGGACTGTCTGTGCTTCATAGGTGTAAACAGTCACGGATTAAATAGCTCCAGGTTCAGCTTTATTAACTATTTTGAGCCTCCCAGTTTCAAATTTCATTGCACATAAGGATGTAATTAGTTCATCTTATATATCTGGAGTTAATAACACTTGAATGTTTAAATCCCAAACTATTTCAAAATGCTTGAGAGAAATTACCCAATTCTCTGTTTATTTATATGTTGAGATCTCACGTCCTTAGAAGGCTTCAAATTCTAAGATAGTAATAGAGCTCTCAACATGGTAGACTCTGCGTTTAGATCAAAATCCTAGCCACCTTCGTTGTGATCAACCCTAGGTTGCCCTCCTTGCAGCCCATCAGAACCTATCATTGATCTGTTATTGGGAAGCCCATACATGTCCAGTCGCGTGAAGATGGTGTGTTGAAATCCAGTATCAACTAGTGACATGGACAATCGTCATCCCTCGTGCCACATTTTGGAGTTCAGTTGGGCCTAGCTGAAACTTTAAGATATTGAAAGTATTGCAAAATCAGATCACTTAGTTTTTGGGATTTCCTAAACTAAAGGGATAACTGTATTTGTAGACGTAACTTACATAAAGACATGTTGATTTTTCTACAAGAATCTCTTCTTCAATAAAATGGCAGTCAATCTCTATCTTTGGTTCACTAATGAAAGACTAGGTACGAGACGATGAGTTAAGAGTCCCACATTAGATAATGATATAGCCTGAATACTTATAAGTAGGGGACAACTCTCACACCTTGTGAGCTAGTCTTTCAATTGAGTTGGGCCCAAGCCCAAATTATATGATGGTATCAAAGCAAGGATTGAAAAACCTAGCTTTCTAGTCTTCCACATTGCCAAAGGGTAAATCCTAGTTTTGGTTTTTTTGTAAGGTATCCAAGGGGACACGGCTGATTGGACCAGAGTTCGCCAATCAACCAACAGCAGATCACGTGTCACGTGCTCCCATGAAGATTTTTGTGCAGTGGTTTTACCAGCAGCACATGGGATACATGTGCCACTATCCAGTAGAAAGTTCGCCATGCTGTGAGTTCTGCCAGCTTTGTTGTTCATTTTGAATCCAAAGATTTCTTTGTTTTGTTTGGTTTTTGGGTCCATATTATTGATTCCTGTTATTGCATTCTAGGTTTAGTTGCTTCAATTTCCAGGGTGTGTTGTTCTTGTTCCTCGTCGAGTGCAACTGTTATTTTAGGTTTATTCATCAAGAAGTAATCCCTTGGGTGTGTCTAGTCTTGTGTGTAAATTACAAAAGTCTTAGTATGACCCTTAAACAATTTCTTAAAGAGAGGTTTGGTCGACTCAGCAGGGTTTTACCGCAATTTAAGATGATCTGCTGAAAAGCAAACCGCTCAATGTAATTGAGACGTTTAACACAAAAGTTGCATTCTTGCGAGGATAGTCATGTGGAACTAGCACGTGATAATTAGTCAGTGTTGCTGCTTTCATCCAATCCAATCTTTTAGGATAGTATTAATTACTTCATACATGTATTAAAAAAATTCGAATAGTGATCATCTCTCAATGCGCTATATTGCTGAAGTGTTTTTGGGGTCAGCTGCTATGCACCGCTATTCTGAGAGGAAAATATTTGGTTTTTGCAGATAAGAGGGAGAGAGTTTTCCTTTCCTATATGATTTAAAATTTCCAAAATCTAAATATTGGAGCTAGTTCTCCTACCCCTCGTTTCCATTCCATTCCCCTACTCACATGTCATCCAAACACAGTGTAAAGTATTTAAATAGCATGCGGGAAATCCTCTCAATGCTCATGATAATATTGAAAGTATTGCAAAATCATACCTCAAATTTAGGAATTTTCTAAACTACAGATCATATTTTTCCAAAATATTTGCAGGAATAAAAATTAATGCTATATGTCAAGGATATTTACAGTAACCAAAGTAACAGCACATGCTTTTCCAAAATAATAAATGGATAAAATAAATGTTATAGTTCACAGATCCAATAGGTCACCAAAGAATGTAATGAAAACTCTATTGCTAAGTTGTGTTGTCAAATATCGGCCATGACAGTGCCATGGCAGATATCAACAGTGGTGTTTTGGAACACCGCCATGATTAATTTGTGAAGGATGACGGCACCATGGCGCCATTCATCGGATATGGCGGTGCCGTACATCGCATATGTCGGCGCCATGCATCACATATGTTGGTCGTATGTTGGATTTTTTGCTTTCTTCCATGGTTCACCATCCGCCACCGATAACATTGTTGCCAAGCAACACCACTTCCCTATAGTTTAAACTATCGACCTACTAAAGGTAATATAAACAAAACACCCTATTGCACAAATATGACACATTTTAGACATATACAGCAAAGGGAAATTGTTTTGAAAATAATACAACAATGATGAAACCCATTTTTTCAGCACAGCATATCATCCATATGACAGAAGAAATCATGCAATAAAGTGTATCGACGGCAAATAAATTCCAATAAAATTTCACAATCTAAAACAAACAATTAATTCTATAGGTAAAAGCTTAAGCCTAAATGCCAGAAATAAAATATGCGAGAAATCCAAATAATACCTTAGAACATCAAACATAATGATTTCAAAGTTTCTACTGAAAGCAATAACCACGGAAAAGGAAAATACATTACACATTTTCCTCAAGAACCTGAGTAATATAGACTTAGAGCATAATTATGAAAAATCACCTTCATATTGAACAACTCTAGCAGGAATTCCAAAAGACATATTTTCATTGTCCTCCCATTTCATAGTAACTTTAAGCTGATACCATCTATATAAAGCAAAATATGTATGTCAGTTAACTAAGACTTCAAAATAAAAATTGGAAAGAACAAAATAGAAATGGATGAGTACCCCTGATGCAAAAGGTCAAGATTGTGAAACCTATGAATGTAGATTGCAATCTCCTGCACAGCTTCAAACATGGCCACCGGCCTGACCTTTAGGGAGTGTGGCATTACATCAGATAGCCACTCTACTTCCCAACTTCTATATCTCAAAACAACAAACAATCCTTGTTTACTTATTGCAGAATCATATACAATAACCCAGCAAAATAAGCTTTTCTCCTGTCTCTTAAGTCTAAATAAGCTTCAAATCCAAGTCCCTTTCGATTCAGATCTTATTGAATCTATCATGTCTCGCTAATGATTGATCTAATTAACCATTTTGGAAATGGAACACTGGTTTGTAACTTCTAACATTCTCTCTCAACACTCTCCACAGTCAATTGCAGCTGCTAATACAGATAATAAAGGCATACGATCAAAAGCGGAATGGTAAAGAAAATACTTGATCAAAGGCATTGACAATTACCATCTTTTGAAAGAGTCAACTGCAGCACATGTATGCATGATATATGTCACATACATACATTGTTATCAAATCAAAATTTAAATCATGAATCAGATGTACCATTTTCTGAATCATAAATCAAACGTTACTCTGGGCCGCAAGACACGTATTAAAAATATGTCAATTTTAAGTAAAAACAAGTGACATGACAGAATTATAAACTTATCTATCATATCATATATGAACCTAAAATTAATTCAAGATTCGAGTCATAAACAGAAAGGAAAAGTGGTTGGTTATACAAAGTTGACAAAAAAAAGTGGTTGCTACACTAGGTTTAGGTAGTGATTCATCAGAAAGAATTGAGATTTGAGATAAGAAAATAGATACACACTAGAGATCCGTATAAATTGGGTTCAGTTTAGTATCTATTAGAATTTAAGTTCGGTCTAACTCAACCTTATAAAACCGGATTGTAAGGTGAGCACCACTCTTGCTAATAAACACATGTTCAAGCCATATCCCATCAAACATTGGACTCCTAACACACACCCATCACAGCGAGGATTGGAAATCTGGAGCGTAACCCCAGTGGCCAGACAGCGGTGACCTGATAGCAGGTGGTCCAATGGATTTGGGATAGACTCTGATAACATATTAGAATTTGGGTTGGCCCTAACTCAACCTTACAAAACCAGCTTGTGAGGTGAGCATGACCCTTACATATAAACATGTGTTCAAGCTATATCCCATCCAAATTGGACTCCTAACACACACCCATCACGGCCAGGACTGGACATCTGGAGCCTAACCCCAGTGGCCCGGCAGTCGTGACCTAACTCAACCTTACAAAACCGGCTTGTAAGTGACGATTGCCCTCACTTATAAACACATGTTCAACCCATATCATCAAGTATTGGACTCCTAACAGTATTGAATTGAGGTACAACTCGCATGTATCGAAACATACTGATAACTATATAAAAACATATAATGTTTGTTCAATCCATGGCATTTCCATAATTTAGAAGCCAAAACTGCAATTACTTGTTCCTTATGGAACTAAGCACAATTTACATAATCTACAACACACCGTGGCAATAAGTAATCACTGAGATTGTAAAATTAAAATAGCAGAAACAAGTTGAATTATGATAAACTAATTGCAACACATTTTTCCTCAGAAAAATGTAATAAAAATCGAAATTTGCAGGAAAATTTTGCTAAAAGAACCAAGAACAGAAACGAGAAAAAAATGAAAGAATTTTAAGAGAGAATGAAAAAATTACCTGAAATTGAGAAATGGGGAAATGTGGTAATTGGTTGCTAGGATTTGTAGTTACGTGAATTATGATTTCGGGTTTCCGAGTTAATTAGAGGGAGGTTTAGTGGTAACAATGTTAATTATGTCAAATTTATTAGTGAATTTATATTTTCCCTAAAAAAAATGAATTTATATTTTGTTAGAAGGACTAAACTATTAAAAAAAATATATTTGAAGGAGACTAAACTATTAAAATTGACAAGTAAAGATTAAACTTTTTTTTTTAAATTAAAGACTAAACTTAAAAGGTTTATATTTTACTATGATCAAAAATATATTTAACCTTAGAACACGAATGTGTTTGATTAAAGGTTTTGAGTTCGAGTTTTTTTTTTTTTTTTTTTACGCTAAAGACAATATCATTAAAGAAAGTCTAGCAATAAATTAAATGTCAAGACTGCAGAAATACAAGGTGGAGTTTCTTCGATCCATATGCAATTTAAATTCTTAAGAGCATATTTAGCTAAATAATGAGCAACCTGGTTGGTTTCGCGCCTCACATGCAAAAAATTTAAACTTCGAAAACTACCTTTAAAACTAATACAATCTCGAATAATAGAGCCAACATAGTTGGGAGATTGTTGATGAGCATTCAACGCTAAAACCACATTAGAAGCATCTGATTCTGCCATAAGATTTAGAAAAGACATGTCTTTTGCAAATTCCAAACCCTTCCGCATAGCTAACGCTTCTGCAACCTCTGAATCTGGTAATGAAAAGACTTGCCAGGAACTAGCACCAACGTCAACACCTTCATTATCTCTCACCACAACACCAATGCCCCACTTATCACCCTCTATCGGACCTGTTGCATCAACATTAAGCTTATAGAAACCACTAAAAGGAGGTGTCCAATGAACATCAGATATTGGCAAAAATGGACCTCCACTTAGTCTCTCCACCAACACCGAACTAGCACTCTTAAAATTCATAATAGATCTTTGTGCCTTTTGAACAGTGGAAGCAACATCAACATCAGTCCCCTCAAAACATTTTTTATTTCTAGCACACCATATCTCATAACACAAGGCCAAAACATGGACTATAATATCCTCATC
>Ga0315913_1004561_pt1 | contig 16776 bp, 16 predicted proteins | sample MpolsnodulesMG_FD_207736 | JGI IMG/M metagenome (GOLD analysis project Ga0315913, IMG submission 207736) | Medicago polymorpha root nodule microbial communities from Los Angeles, California, United States - small nodules | ecosystem: Host-associated > Plants > Roots > Nodule | place: USA... | reverse complement strand
TGTATCTGATTTGTATTGTGAACACCACTGATTGTATATCAAGTGTTCAAACTCAAACAAACTTCTTTGTAATTCTGTTTGATTTGAAGTCTCTTGCTTGTGTGCTTGAGCAATAGAAGTCTCTTGCTTGTATGCTTGAGCAATAAAAGTCTCTTGCAGTTGTGCTTGAGCAATAGAAGTCTCTTGCAGTTGTGCTTGAGCATTCGAAGTCTCTTGATTGTGTTCAGGAGCATAGGAAATCTCTTGCAGTTGTGCTTGAGTAATTTGAAGTCTCGTGCTAGTTGTAGCATTGATCAGTTGTAATTTGATATTACAGTTTAGTGAACTCTCCTTGGAAGTGCAAGGGGGACATGACTACTTCCGGTTTGTGGAAGGAACCTGTATAATTGCTTTGAGTCTTTCTTCTCTCTCTCTGTTTTATCCGCTGCATTTAGATTCTGATTATCACTTCAGAAGCTGAACTCTATCTGCTTCTGATTAGTGACTTCAGTAGGCTAAAACCAACAAAAAAAAAACACAATTAAACCCCCCCCCCCCCCCTTTTTGTGTTTTTCTCACCTTTAATATTCCCCACTATTCCTCCGAATTGACCAACAGTTACGTCATGGTCTACAAAATCTTGTTCCAAAACCTTCATCAAAGCTTCCTTATGAACGTCATAATTCAGCAACAAAGACAGTATGGATATTTTTGACGGAGTCTACATTAGTTGATCAACCACCTTGTACTCACTCTTCTTTATTAGCTTGAGAATCTCATCAAAATCAGAACTTGCATCGGCCCTAGTAGACTGGCTTGCATCTTTGACTACACTGAAATCTTTAGCTTGAGCCTCTTCAGTTACCGGGGCACCAACTTTCTTTGGAAACACTACAGGGATTACACACCCATTTCTTAGCACTCTGTTGTCTTCAACAATATTACCCATAGAAGGCAAAGGTGGTACCGACACTTCACGACCATCTTCTATCATAGTGGCATTGTATTTGTAAGGAATGGCCTTCTCAGAAGCATAAGGTACCGGGCCAGGCAAGCAGATCACTAAAGGAGCAACAACCGACCTCTGACTATCGAAAAATATCTCCAAAGGTTCTTCATGAGTTATAACACATACATCGTCACATTTCCTTTCAACAACAAGTTCTCCTCGGTTCAAATGTCCTTGAATATCATCGTTTACTTTCTAGCAGCCCCTGGGATCTAGAAGGCACACTTCGCAGACATCATGATCATGTTCGAAGAGAGATACTTCGCATAACTTGGCATGTAATGGGACCAATGGTGTCCGGATATGTTGAACGTTGAGAATGAGGCGAGTCCCTTGGACATCTTCTACCATGTTGACAGCTACAGCACCATGATTTGGCAATGGATTAGTCTGAACATTTGGGTTTGAGTCTGTAAAAGTGATTTTCTTATCATTGATTAGCCTCTGGACTGCATGTTTGAAGCCATATCAGTTTTCAATATTATGATCCGGGCCCCCTTGATGAAAAGTACAAGTCTGTTCAGGTCTATACCATGCTGGCAGTTTTTCCGGCATTGAAGAAGGTTCCCTGGTTTGAACCAAGTTCTTTCTGAGCAACCTGGGGAGTAACTCTGCATATGTAACGGGAATTTGGTCAATTTGCATCCTTTGTGGTCGAGGCTGCTGTTGTTGATAGGGTTGTTGTGGATACTGTTGGTATGTTGTTGTTGATATTGACGGTGCTAATACGGTTGTTGGGGATATTGTGGAGGGTATTGTTGATGAGGATATTGTGGATGATATTGTGGGAATTGAGGCTGATAACTTGGTGGTTGAGTAGCAATGGTAGCAGGTGCGATGGCAACAATGTGTTGATAGGCTGGATAATGTTGTTGAGGCCTCCCATGGGCCACCATACTGACCTCTTGTTCTTTCTTTCTCGAAAAGTTATTCCTGAATTTCTTTGCACTGCTGGTAGGTACACTTTCTCTCACTAATCGTCCTTCTCGGACCCCTTCTTCTAACTGTACACCCATGTCGACCATCTCTGTGAAGTTCCTAGGCGCACTTCCAACCATCCTCTCATAGGAGAATTGATTGAGGGTTTTTAAGAAGAGTTTGGTCATTTCTTTCTCCTCTATACGCGGGCTGATTTGGGCAGCAATATCTCTCCATTGCTGGGCATAGTCCTCGAATGTTTCCCTGTCTTTCTGAGTCATAGCTTGAAGATCACTTCGGTCCGGAGCCATGTCCACATTAAACTTGTATTGTTGTATAAAGGCTTCACATAAATCATCGAAAGTTCTGGCTTCTGAACGGTCTAAATTCATGTACCACTTCAGTGCGGCACCGACTAAACTGTCTTCAGTGCGACATCTTCCTCACATACATTCTCAAATGGTCCTTGGGGCAGGACGTCCCTTTGTATTTCTCGAACTCTGGGAGCATGAACTTGTGGGGTATCTAGACATTCGGTACCAAGCACATATCATAAACATCTTTCCCGAATATTTCTTTCCCACGGAGAGCTTGCATCTCTTGATTCATCATTTCATACTTCTCCCGTAGGTCATCCACTTTATCATAGGCCTCCACATCCCCTGAATGGAAGATGGGTTCTTCATTTTGTGGAACAGTATGGATCACAGGTGTTGAGTAAGTCACGGCAACTAGAGGGGTTCTCACAAAAGGCAGATGAACATGAGCTTCATATTGATACGTAGGCATCTGAGCTTCACAAGCAATGGGACGAAGTATTTCGCCAGCAGAAAAAGCGGGATTCAAGGCACGGAACGCTGTGGAGCAGAGTGTGTCGGAGTATCAGCACATATTGTCCATTCAGGGACAACAGAGGTAGATGCTTCAGCCTGAGCTCTGATAGGAAGAGGTGGTGGTTGATTTTGAGCATCCGTCAGTTTCTTTACCAATTCAGTCATTTCATCCATCTTAGTCTGCATGGCTGCCATTTCTTCACGGAGCACTCGATTTTCTTGCTCGACATAATCCATCTTTTTCTTGATGTTTGCTCGAGTGTAGTGAGTACGAGTATACTTGTAGACCTTATGTCGGGCCCCTTTTGAAACGGATTGACCTTTTATGGAAAAGAAAACTTGTGTGAGACTTTGGATTTGAGACTATGAAATGCAAGATGATGCATGTTGTTATGCAAAAACGGACACATTTTTATTTATCGAAGGACTTATGAAAGCAAGTTTTGTAAATATCATAATTGAAAAATTTCATTGAATAATTGAAGTACTACGAGATAATTCCCCTTCTAATAACAAAGCCAAGGAATAGACTTAATGAAAAACAAATATGATATTTCCCTTTCTAACAACAAAACCAAGGGATAGACTTAATTAAAAACAACTACAAGATAATTCCCTTTCTAATAACAAAGCCAAGGGATAGACTTATAAATAAAAGCTAGAAGAAAAAATAAGACAGTAAAAGAAACCCTGGAGGAATTTAAACTCTTGAGGGGGATGGATCATCAGAATATGAACATGAACTGGCAAAGAAAGCCCTCTGCTTCTTCCTCCTCGTGGGATCCTGATTAAGTACCGCATCCTTCTCTTGGATCACGCTAACTAGTTCAATGATTTTATGCTCTTTCTTGTGGAGTTCCCAAGTTCTCTGTTCTAGTAGGCCCATTATAACGTCATTCTCCCGCACAACTTCTTGATACTTTTCTTGCCAAGCGGCATTTACACGGATTAGCATAGCTTCCCTCTCTTGGGACTCCTCCTGAGTCTTAGGGGGTAAAGGTAAAGGTATTGTCGGAGTGGTTGAGGTAACAAACCTTTGCAGAGGGTAAAGCATCTTGAGTTTGTCTGCTCGATTGATGACCCATTGGATGTAAGCTTCTTGAGCGGTATTCGAATTTCTTCCCAAATGATTCTTATCCATCTTGATAATGGAATGCCAAGCTTTCACAAATTGTGCTCTCTTGTTCGCACCATCTTTTTTGTAGAAGAAGAATTCACTATCTAGGAAGAGGTAAAGATGGCTCATCTTCATAGGGTATCCGAACTGACGTCTGGCAAGATCTGGGTTATAGTTGATTCCCCCACGTATCCCAAGAAGAGGTACGTTGTTGAATTCTCCACAGCGGTCAATAATAACTTTTGGGTCAAGAACTGGGTTGAACCAAACTATGTTGGCAAGGGTAAGGGCCATGATCTTTTTAGACCACAGAAGCTTCTCCGGTCTGAACTTTGGGCGGGGTAAGTGTGAAGTAAACCAGGTTTGTAGTAAAGGCGTACAACATATGATAACTCCATGTCCTTTGTTAGTACAATCATGGATGGAAAGAAATGTATCATCAGCAAGCAAAGTGGGGACGGGGTTTTGGGTTAAGAAAATTTGGATGGCATTCATGTCAACAAAGTTGTCAATATTCGGGAAGAGTACAATGCCATAGATAAGTAAGGCAACGATAGATTCAAAGGCATCGACATTCAATCTTTCAAAGAAATTGGTGGCTTTTTGGTAAAGGAAATTGAAGGGTAGACATTGGAGACCTCCTTTGATGGTAAAATGGTTTTTTATATAGGATGTTTCAAGGTGAAGAGCAACTACAAGGGCCGGGATTTTAGGAACGGTTTCAAGACCGTGGAAGGGTACTTGGTTAAGTACTGGTAACCCAACCTAGTGGGAGTACTCTTCAAGTGTGAGAACAAGCTGGTAATTAAGGAAGGTAAAGCAGTGGTAAAGCGGGTCATAGAACTGGACCAAAGTATTGAGGAGCCCCTCATCAACATCCGTCTTGAGAATACTAAGCATATATCCATACCGCTTGCGAAAGTGATATGGACTCTTCAGCATCTTCCCTAGCTTTCTTAAGTTCTCCAAATCTGGCTTCTTGAATTCATACCTATGAGTTCTCCTTACAACACCCTCCATATGTATGATGTTTATAAAAAACCTTATATAAGTCCTTCGATGTTTAATGAATGAAAAATAAATTATTTATGGATGAATGCATGTATGTATGATTATGCTAAAGAACATAGAAAACATGGTGAGGTTAAGGTCCATAATGTTGGAGTCAAGGGTAAACACGCCATACGGTAAGGATTATCGTTTTATTTGTACCTGTATCACGGGTTCTACCAAGTTCCCAAAGTCCTGCCCCCTCCGAATTTTCTTGGGTGACGGGACAACACCCAGTCCAACAACGTTCGTAGAAAAGTCTCGTTTAAGTGTAGCATCGCGTGTGGACTAATTCCAAGACAACACTTGGTTAGCCACCGCACTACGTCTTAAAAGGCCAAGATGGGTTAAAGGTAACTAGATGCGAGTCGCGCACTGTCGTGCCACTACAGGCACACGTCGTGCCAACTTTCTGGAGTTTTGTTGATCTTGGCTTGGCACGGCCGTGCCAAGCTTCTGGTCCTAGGGGGCTCAAATTTTTTTGTTTTCTCCTCTTTTTGGGACATTTACCTAAAAAATAAATTAAAATAAAACAAAACAAAAGCAATTAAACTCGTGGGTTACCTCCCACGGAGTGCTCGTTTAAAGTCATTAGCTTGATGGTTAGAAAGCACCTTTAAAAAGGATCAAAGAGATCATATTGTGCAGATGACGCTAAGGAACGTTCTTTCACATTATGATCATCTCATGCAACAAGAAAAATCAATGGGGTCCTTATTAAGATCCTCTATTTCAAATCCTACCATTTCATCACTCACTTGAAAGACAATCCTACCACCCTGAAAATCAATAATAGCACCCGTAGTAGCGAGAAAGGGCCTCCCTAGAAGGATAGGTACTTGGGCATCCTCCTCTATGCCTACTACTATAAAATCAGCCGGGATATATATCCCTCCTACTTTAAAGGGGATGTCCTCCACAAATCTGACGGGTTAGATGGTGGTACGATCAGCTAACTTTAAGGTCACCTCGGTAAGTTTCAACTCCCCTATACCCATCCTCTTAAAGAGGGACAAGGGCAACAAGCTAATACTAGCCCCTAAGTCGCACATGGCCTTATCAAGGGTCTCACTCCCAATCACACAAGGAATGGAAAAACTACCTGGATCCCCAAGTTTTGGAGGTGATTTCTTCAAGACATTACTACATTCTTTTGTTAAGGCTGTCGTAGATTTACCCTCTATTGTTCTTTTCTTTAACAAGATATCTTTTAAAAAATTTGCATAGAAGGGCATGCGAGACAAAGCTTCAACAAAAGGATTATTGATGTAAATCTTTTTTAGCATGTTAACAAATTTTTCAAATTGTACCTCCTAAGGGAACTTTGAGCTTATAAGGTGGTGAAACAAGAGGTTTTTCACTCTTTCCTAAGGCTTCTCACTCCTTGGTTTATCACTCTCTTCTCTCTCAATTGTTGTGGCTTTCACAACGGGTCCTCTAACTGTTTACCGTCCCTAAGAGTAATAGCATTTATGTGGGCTTTGAGGTTGGCCTCAGTTTGACCTAGGAAGACTCCCAGGGTCTGAGAGGAAGTAGCCACCTGTTGGGCCACTTGGGAGATTTGAGTTTCAAGCATCTTAGCATGAGTAGCAATGGAGTCTACCTTGGATGTGAGTTTGGCAAGAGAGTCATTCAGAATTCCAGTTTGGTTTTTTAGCTCTTGGAGTTTCTTGGATTGATTCATAACATAACTTTCCATTAAAATTTCCAAGCCAGATTTCTGAGGGACTCTCTGGTTGTTTGCATAACCGGGTGGTGCCATTTGTCCATAGGAATTTTGAGGGCTTTTGTAAAAAAATTGAATTTGCCTCATTCCTTGGTTGTATTGAGCATAATTCATTTGCTCAACACCTTCAATAGCACTACCGTGTGATTTGATCCCTCAATTTAGCAGTTTTATAAGGGGAAGAATCGGGAAAGGAATTATTGCCTCATTTGGTTCCATGAAGTGATCGAACCAACTTCCAATGAATGAAACCAAGCACTAGCTCTATCCCTTAAGGAGAAAGGAAAGAGGTGGAGCCTTACGGCCTCTTGGTTTGCTTTCAAGGTTCAACTGAGTCTTAAAAAAGTTGAAATATGCAGATTCGGGTCCTCAGTGGGTGATCCGGAAAACTGGTTTTGCTGCACTAAGTTAAGGAGTGCAGGCTTAATTTCAAAATTGTTACCCTCAACCGTTGGGTACACAACAATAGCTTGTGGCTCATCCGTAGATGGGGTTGCATACTCTTTAAGAGTGTGTTCCGCAGCCATAGCGTTATTATTTTGTGCTTCTCTCTTTCTTTTATGCAAGAACCTTTCGATCTCGGGAACGAATTCACCAAGACTTTTGCTTCTATGCATAAAAGAAAAAGAAAAATTCTAACCACTACTAAAAAGTTAATTAAATTGCCCAACTCCCCGGCAACGGCGCGAAAAACTTGATGTAGTAAATCCACAAGTGCACGGTTTACCGATGTAGTAATAAAGAGTATCGTTCCGACAGGGACTTATTGAATTCAATTAACTATTATGAATGATTAGAAGAGAAATAAACTGTAAAGTTGGGATTTTTAACGGTTTTGAAAATAATAATAAAAAGCGCCTTGGGATTATTGGTTCGTCATGGTGACAAATCCTTCACAAACCAAACCCTAAACCTAGAACTTTATGTTGGACCTATTTTCTAAAGACAAGTTTCTTTTTAGCCTATCACATCTCTTTTCGGTTTCAGTGAGTGTGTTCCTCTAGCAACCACGCCTATTCTCATGGTTGATTGCTATTGGAATCCTTGAATAACGAAACTTTATTGTTTCAAGGTTTGCTAAACTATTCTCATGTTTCGCAATCCTTGTCTAAATTCACTTGTTCCAATATCAAAACTTCTTCTTTCGATGCTTCACTTTGATATTCGTGATTATGAATTAACAAGTACTAACCCTCCGTTGTCGCTTTATGAATTTTGCACTTGTTAATTCATTATAAAAACGGTGAATTTGAACTAGAAAATAGATTTACATAAAATTAGGGTTCGAGGCTATGTTTGATAGGAATTAGGTCATTAGACTCATCCAACAATCCCAAGACAAGTAGAGTCTACTCACTCATGTTCATCGTAGACATAGAAGATAAGAAGGAGAAGAACATAAAATAAAATAATAAAAAGGAAGAACTTTTATTCAAAGAAAAAATTGTCACGATTAATTCCAGAGAACAAAAGGTGATTACACAAGCTTGAGGGCTGCTCTATTAATAGTCTAACATTGACTTAAGCCCTATGAAATAAATCACTAAAGTGTTGCACAAGAAACCACGGGCTTTAGGTCAAAAATAAACTAATAGGCAGCTTGTCCAGGAAGCTTGGCACGACCGTGTGGCTGGTGGCATGGGCCGTGCCAAGCTTTTGACTTGGGGGATTCATATTTTTGCATTCAATCTTCGTATTTTCAGCCCGAATCAGCTCCAAATCTCCTTTCTTTTTCTCCAAGACTCGATCTTTAGAATATTTGTTCCTGAAATTAAATAACTTGCAATTGAAGTAAAATAATTCTAAAAAGGAAATAAAAACAAATCAAATCTAAATAAAATAGACTCAAATAATATATTAAAAACATTAATTATTGACTCATCACTCAAGCACAAATGCAAGAGACTTCATATGCTCAAGCACAAAAGCAAGAGACTTCTATTCAAACAGAATTACAAAGAAAATGTTTGAGGTTGAACTCTTGATATACAATCAGTGGTGTTCACAAATACAAATCAGATAAGACTCTTAAGACTTTAGAATTTTTAAGATATGAAAGTTGTTAAGAAATTCTAAGCGAACTTTGATGTGTAACAATTTCAGCAGAGGTTTGGCACCTGTAAAATTGTTGTGAGTCTCTTACAATCTTCAAGTCTTCACTCCTTTATATAGAGGTGTAAAAGAGACGTTATTGATTGTCAGCACATCAAAAGAGTCGTTCTTGAAGCTTGATAATCACCAATGATTTGTTGCTTGATTTGGTTATTGTCCTAAGAGGGAAAAAATTTAAATCCATTCCTTGTATAGAGAATTACTAGTGTAGTCACAGCTGTTGCAGACATGAAGAGTGGAGTAATGGAGGTAGTGGTTGTACAATTGTACTATGTCCTTTTCCTGCGCTCTTCAGTGGATAAGCATCCAATGCCTTCTAATTCCTCTGAAATAGTCGTTGCTCCAGGCTTCTATTCCTTCTGCAATGATGTGCATTTAAAATAACAACATTTAACTAACTTCAGATTCCAATCTTCAACTTCTGATGATCTTCAGCTTCCGATGATCTTCAGCTTCTGATGACGTCAACTTATGATGAGACAGCATCTTCAGACGCTCTTTTCTTCATATGATTTCTTGCAACACAAGCTTCCTTTTTGTAAATTTCATTGCTCTCATTTGTTCTTCCATAACCTATGCTTAATTTAAAGACACTTAAATTTTTGTCTATGTTCCTGCACACTTGAACAGATATTAGTATATCCAATTGACATTTTTTTAATACCTTGTTATCATCAAAACTCAAAGTGGTATTGTCCAACACATTTTGTTCCAACAATATGTTATTAGCTACTTTACATTTTTGGGATACATCAACCAAGAGCCTCCACTTGAAATGTTGAATGTTCACACCCACGCTAGTAGATGTTGCGGCTATAACTGGCCTAAAACCTACGGGTAAGATATTTGATCCGGACAATTGTGAATCAGACATTACTTTCTACTTCAAAAGAACCACCTTTGGTAACTATATTATAGACCATTACAACACTGAGACTGAAGAAGTTTCTGATGAAGAGCATATAGCTTTTTTGACCCTCTGGTTGTCTATGTATGTTTTATTCACAAGATCCATTCAAGTAGCAAAGCATTATAGAACTTTAGCCTATCAACTGCACGAAGGAAAACACATGTCCTATGAAGCCTGGATACTTCAAAATGGGTGACGTACCGTATCCCCTGCGTATGCTGCACTGATACCTGCCTGATACTTCCTGATACGTATCGGAAGAGTATCATATCATTAAATTTTATTTTTTTAAATAATTATCTGATACTTCCTGATACGTATCAGAAGAGTATCAGATAATATAAATTTATTTTTTTATATTATTTTGATTTCTGTTTTTTTCTTTAAAAAGTAAGAAAAAAAACATTATATTACTATAACACTAACAATAATCCTTTTAGATATAGTATAGCATTGATGGTGCTCTTTTTGGGATATATTGTATATGTAATTGACTAATCATCACTCTCTTAATTGTCAATATTACTTATATTTATGTTGATATGTTACGAGCCTATGACTGGTTTCTTGTGTTTGTTAATATATTTTCATATTAAAAAAAATTATTATAATTATATTGTACATTTAATTATATAATTTTTTTATTAACGTATCTCTATCGTATCGTATCTTCATTTTTAAAATTTTTCCGTATCGGCGTATCGATGCCGTATCGTATCTTGTATCTGGGCTTCATAGCATCTGCCAAAGCAAACTTCTTCGAGGTTCTTTGTTTGAGAGTATCAACCAAGGGGTAGCTGATATAAGAGATCAGGTTAACAGTCTGATTATTCCTGGTCCAGTTGGGTATTTTCAAATGAGGCTCTTTGCCACTTTTGGGCCAGAGCTTAATGCTTTTCATCCCAAAGTCTTTGAAGAGGCACATAAAGAAAGATCTGCTAAAGGGATCGGGCTTGCTATGCTTCAATATAGAGAAAACAGGTCCATCCAAACCCTTTTTTCAGAGGCTTTTAATGTCTTCTTACATTGTAATGTCTTCACACCCTCTTTGGCCCCTTTTTCGATGAGAGCATGTGGGCCAGCATGGTTTACAAGAGAATTCCCCACAAAGGATGATGAATATGAGGAAGAGACAAATGTTATCTGGAAAGCTTACCTGACTCCTATGTTGCTTTCTAGTAAGGCCACTCCCAATACTTCGACGGGCTCTTATGGAGCATATGGCTATCAACCCAACCTAGTAGCCAGACAGTTTGGCTTGGTCCAAATTCGTCCTTGTTCATTTTACCAATCTAAGGAAGACAAAAAGAAACCAAAGATCGAAACTCAATGGCGAGCCCTTCTGCTGAAATTCAACGGGAATCTTCCAAACTTCAATCCTTTCCGCTTTGAACTTTCATACGAATGTACCAAATCATTTTTTAAATGGTGGCGAAGATAATTTGCCGATAGAAGTAAAGAAGTGAATCCAGATAATTTACTCTACGAATTGGTTTCTGATTTTACTTCTCTACAGGAAAAAACCAAGAAAAACAAAGGTACTTAAACCCTCTTTCAACTTTCATTCTAATGTAAGATTTACTTTCCTTTATGTACATCTTTTAGCTGTTCTTTTACCCTCAGGACGGAAGAAAAAAGTTGAAGGATCGTCGAAAACTTGGGATTCTTCAAAGAAAAGCAAAGGCTAAAAGTTGAAAAAGAAAAAGGTAACACTTCTCTTAACTTCTTAATCCTTCGACTTATACCGTTTATTAACCAAATGATTTTCGTCAGGATCGAAAGAGGAAAGAAACTACTACTCTATAATGTTCTTCAAAAAGGATGAAATGAACCGAAGATGGTGCAAGATTTTTGCATCCTTTCATGCATTGGCATTTTTTGACAAGATGACTAAAACCAAATTTCTTTTCTTTTCTTTTGCAGTCTGAGGTTTCACTTGAGTCAATCAAGATTGCTAAAACCGTAATTGATTCTGGAGCTCGAGTTGAAAAGGAAAAGAAGAAAAAACATGCTCATGAAAAAATCAATAGTCTTGGTGAGCGCAACTCTCCTGGCCATTCTCAAGGAAATCCAAATGCTAACCAAGACGTACGTGATGACACCATAGTTGTGAAAGATAAAAGAAATAAAAATCAAGGTCGTAAAAACAACAAGCCTCTTAGTGCCTATTCCTACATTGGAGATAACGTGTCGAAGGTATTCTCCCATTTGACTTTAAGAAACTTCTTATATTCTCTTTTACCACATTTCTACACTAACTTCGAACATAATGCCTCAGGGTACTGGAAACAACAATGCCGAAGGAAACAAGCAAACAACGTCTTCTTCTACTCTCAAACAACCCATTCAGACTATCTCCAAGGATCGGGTAATAGTTGACTCTATTCTTCCAGAAGAAGAAGAAGATCCAGAAAAAACGCAGTCAGACCCTCCTTACGATGTTGAAGATCTTGAAACTGATCAACAACATGCAAACGAAGGTAATGAAGTGGTTTCATCTCCTGTTGAAGGTGACAAACGCAAAACCCTTCGTGAATCAAACTTCGAAAATAATTCTGAGCCTACTGACATCGACGAGGATAATCATCAAAAGGCTGTCGACGAATCTAAAGGTGAATCTCAACATGATTCCCCAGAACTCCTACTCAAATGACGAAATCTACTAGTGCAACAATGAGTCAAGAAGAATTCCAAGCATTGAAAAAGCAAGATCCATACGGAGCTCTAAATGTCATCTGGAATATGGCAGTCTGAAGGTTTACCGTGACGAGAACGATGAGGAGATGGGTTGCTACTTCCTATGTACGAGTCATCAGGAGGCTTCTTGTCGCCTTTTCGACGATTCACCATAATGGACGCGGCGTCGTCTAGCGCCACCAATTTTGTGTGGTGTTTGTTTCGCTGAGCCTCTTCGATTTGTGCGGTGACTTCCGTTGGAATCTTCTCTTGATTCTTTTCCATGCGTTGGAGCCTATTATTTAGTTGTTGGAGGAAGTTCACCAGGTTTGTCAGGATTTTATTCATTCCTACAATGGAGCAACCATAAGAAGTGGTGGAGGCAGAGGAACATCCCTCGTGCGCGGAGGAGGTGGAGGAAGGAGCGTTACGTTCATCACTAAGGAAGGGCAAGCTTTGATCGTAGTGTCAAGGATATCATTGTTCTTATTTCCTTCTGGATCACTGATTCGAGGATCAGAACCTTTCGATCTTGGAGGATTTGAATCGCAGGATGTGATTGTTGCGGTAAAGGAGTGACTCGTGCTGGTTCTCCTACGAGTTTCGGCCATTACTTCAGATAATGGTGCAATAACTGTCAACCGTTGCGGTGGAGGAACATGTAACTAAAAACATCTGATGCGGAGGAGTGCGTAACAGAAAACGGTTACGGTGGAGGATCGTTAGACCATGGCGGTTAGCGAACGATCCCCTACTTATAGCGCCAAATGATATGTCCGGTGAGGATGGATGAGAGGCAACGGTGGCGGAAAGTGCTCAAACGTGACAATGATGGTTTATGGTACGGTGGCAATGAGTCTTCATAGTGGAAGGAAAGGTGCCTGCAGGCACGTTAGCACTCCAACACTCAAGTCAGTAATGGAACCGAGAAAAGTGTGTAAAAAGTGTTGTGAAAAGTGAATCATACCTTGGGGTGAAGCAATGTTACCCTTATATAGGCGCGTGTTGGAAATAACCGCCTCTGGATTTTGCAGCGTGTGATTGGGGACGGTTAGTGGATACATGTAGGGTGATCCTTGCGCGGGAGCGTGCTCGTATGTGGTGCATTAAAGCTGGCGTGTTCCCTCAGGCACGAAGCCTTAAGGCGGTGTAAGTTATGCCACGTGTCAAACGTGGGACTGGTCTTCTGACCGATCCAGAACAAAGTTTAAATCTGTGACAAGATTCATTGTTTTGAGGGCGTCTAAACCATCAACAATAAAAAATTGAATTTTTCAAACAATTTTCAGAAACAGTAAATTAAATCAATTTAAATTGAATTTAAAGGACATAAATGTTAAGAAGATGAAGACCCAAAAATTTATGGCAAGTATACATCATTGCCAATCAAGAACTTTTTATGATCCTCTCCATTGAAAGTTTTCTCAAATTTTCTCCATTTTTAATCTCCACCATTAAAACCCTCTAACCATTCTTTATAATTTAACACTCATATTCTCTCTCATATTTGATCATTGAGATTTTAATAAAAAAAAACTTGAGAAAATTTCAATGGAGAGAATCCAAATCCCTAATAATCCTCCAGTTGCACATACACCATGAAAATCATAACGAATCAATTATTTACATTTTGTTTGCAAACAATTATTTACATTTTAATCATTCATTTCACATCAACCTATTTTACGTGTTTAACATTTAAAATTCATAAATATTATTAATTTATTATATAATCTCTAACACAGCTAAACGTACATGCCTTTCCATCAATCAAATATACATCATTGCCAATCAAGAACATTTTATGATATCTTGTGGAATGCTAGCAACACACATTCTAACACACACTTTTCAACACACTCTCTTCGATTGGTTAAAATTCACATGGGTCCCACCAAATCATATGGGTCCCATATAAATTTGGTGGGTCCCATGTGAATTTTAACCAATCAATGAGAATGTGTTGAAGAATGTGTGTTACTAGTATTTCTTCTTGAGAAATTATTGATGAATATTAAACATAACATATACATCAGTGATAGCTCTGCTATAGTCTAGGGTTCATGAAACCCGATGCTATTATTCCTCTTTTTTGTTATCCCTTTCCTCTCATAAAAAATTATAAAATAATGGATTATTTGTAAAACAAAATGAATTATTTTGATTCAATTGATTTTTTTATGTGTCATGTTTACTAAGGGTGCTAAAGGGACAAAAATAACACTTTGATATACTTAATCCTTCAAAAAAAAAAAACACTTTGATATACTTAAGAGATATTTAACAATGATTCTAATTTTAGGAAGTTTTTTTTACCAATCGGTATGTGCTAAAAACTATATAATGTATGTAACGAGAGGGTGTGGTTTATAAATTTAAAGTGAGTAAACCATATAATATTTCTTACATGCAATGCAAAGGGTTGAAAATATGGCTGAAGTTATTAAATTTGTTAATGTTATGATCATCTTTATTTCCCTATTTCCTTTTGCAATGACTGTTGACGGTAACCAATTTTTATCCTTTTCAATTTTCCCTAGTTACTAGCTATGTTTTATTTTATCTCATTCAAGTAAAGCCTTTTTTCTCTTTTTTCATTTCAGCGAATATTATCAACTGTACTCAAGATTTTGATTGTCAAACAAAGATATGCCCATTTCATCTTAAACCGAAGTGTATTGTGTTGGAAATTTTGGCCCATTCCTTATCTGGGGGTATATGTGGGTGTGATTGAGACGTTCCCTTTAGATTCTTTAAGAAAATTCCATGAGTTGTCATCTTGTTATTTTATTTTTTTAAGAAAATTTTGTTATTATATTTCCACCCAATAGTTTGAATTTTTTCTCTATCTATTTTCACAATCCTTGTAGTTGTGGATTTTGTAATCTAGTCTATAATGATCGCAAAAATAATAAATAAGGCAACAAATAATATTATTTAGATTTTCTTCTATCTTATTTCAATTAGTCTAAAATGATCGAAAAAAAATTAAATAAGGCAACAAATAATATTATTTAGATTTTCTTCTATCTTATTTCAATTTTTGAGATTGGTGAAAGGTTAAGAATTAATGAGTAGAATAAAAATTAAGATAACAACAATATTTTAAAAAATGAATAAAAAATATGGCATTAATCTACCCAAAAAAATATGGCATTAATGAGACTTACAAGTTGTTGGAAACTGCAAAAAGATATATTCTTACCATTGAAATTGCTTACTTAAGCTTTGAGACATGAGATCGGTAAATAATGTAAGAAAATATGAAGTGTTTGCATGTTTTATGGAGAGATAAGTTTATGAATCTAAATTGGCAAGTGTACCACGAAATAAAGTAGTTAGTTAATCGTCTCCACATGGATTATCGTTCAACTTGGTAATAAGCGGAATTTATTTAGAAAATCAAATAAAAGAAAAGATTAAGTGGTTGCAGGGTTTTAATTGTCCTACCCAATGCGAGATTAGGTTTGGTTGATTCAGATGTTTAATGGCAATTGTAATGTCCTATTTCTATTAGAGCGATAAAACACGCGAATAAAACATATATTCAAGAAATAGACGCTACGTCTTCAACAAAAAAATCCAACAGCATGCATTTGTAAAAATTCTCAACAGTCGCAGCGGATATAATTCATACATCTCCAAAATATACATGTCATAAGATCAATATACATCCATAAATAAAATCTCCAAAACCCGACAAATGGGCAAAATCACTATAACATAAATAAGCGCAGAATATCATAAAACCAACACCTAATCAGAGCCTAATCTAAGACTCTAAAGAACTGATAACAGAGATTAGCTCCTGCTATCCAAGCAATCACCAAGCAACTCACCGAAAGCAAACTAGTTCTGCACTTCGTCTACCCATTCATACAAACAGGTAGGCGGTCAAAACCACTAGGGGTAAGCTTCACATCAATCATAATCAACATAAACAGTTTGACATAAATGAATCAAATCAAGTCTCAAATATTTAACATGAGTAATTAACTTCCATATACACATTCACACAACAATTCCAAATATCACAAGTATGTATCCATCAAACACACTTATTGTCAACATTCATTATTCAAATGCAACAATTAAGACTCATGCAAATATGATATGCGCCTATACTCGACACATATATACATGTGGTACCAAATCACCTCAAGGTCGTCACCCATGATGCAACAAAAACATCATATGTAAGATTTCACACCCGTCTTACATTATCACTGAAGTAAAAGAGTAACCCTCCTTTACAACATCAAGAGTCAACATGATTATGATGCATGGACATACAAGCGAAGACTCGACAATGCAAATTCACCTCATAAATATTCAACAACAATATAAAGGATAACCTCCATCTATATTGATCGACTTCAACAACAATTGCATTATCAAGTATTTACGTCCACACAATCAATCAAGTCATAATTCAATTAAGAGTCA
>Ga0315913_1004560_pt1 | contig 16778 bp, 5 predicted proteins | sample MpolsnodulesMG_FD_207736 | JGI IMG/M metagenome (GOLD analysis project Ga0315913, IMG submission 207736) | Medicago polymorpha root nodule microbial communities from Los Angeles, California, United States - small nodules | ecosystem: Host-associated > Plants > Roots > Nodule | place: USA... | reverse complement strand
TTTGGTCACGTATCACTTTTCCTTTTTTCTTTTTTTTGTCAAGTAGCCTAATGGCTAGAGCTCACACATTATAATGTGGAGAAGCGGGGTGTCCAGGGTTCGAACCCCGGCCCCTACATATAATATGCAATATCCCTACCAACTGATCTAAGCTCACGGGGATCGTATCGCTTTTCCTTTATTAATGATAAGGGTTAACAAAAAGGATGTAGATTTCATTAAGGATATAAGAATGAATAGATGAAAATTTTATCACCTATATCATAAATCATAGATACAACATATGCCATGATAATGATGACAACAAAAAAAAAACGCACCAACCACGCATATTGGGAAAATGCGCAGCCAGCACCACCAGGTCTGAATACAACCCGAATCAGCACGATGTTTGTTGTTGTGTTCCTTTGCATGTGAGGTTCATGTGCTCTATGTTTTATGTGACGCATCTTGTGTACATGTTGTGTCTTGTGCATCATTGCACTATCCTTCGCAACGCCTCTTCTTACTATGTCCATATTATGTGGCGCGAAACCTATAGAGACATGTCTATAAAAGATTGCTTGTTCTATCTTCTGTGACATTGTCTCGTGTGTGTGTGTGTGTGTTGTTGCTCGTTGTGTTGTTGCTTTTATGGCTTGTAACTTGTTTTGGAGTTTTTTTGTTGGCTTCATCATCGCCTCCTCATATTCCACGTATTTGACATCATGAAATTAGTGACGATCCTTCGTCAACCAAGCAATGTCATTCCTTCACACAAGCCTTAAGTGATGTGATTGATGTTCCTTTTAGCAAGCTCCCAAACCTTGTATAAATGGTGATTCACTATTAATTAAAAATTCCGATGGTTTATATCAACTAGGGTTGGTAAAACGCAAGAACAAACTACATTGCAAAGTTACACTGCAGAAGGAGGATACACTGCTAAAATCGAGAATCTTACTATCCAAATTAGCACACTATGGAAACCATCATGCTCTTGGAAGATGATACCACTAGGTAAGGATTTTTATGAATTTTGTTTTGCTTCTAAAGAGGATTTGAGAAGCGCCTTAGATGTGGAAGCATAACCTCGACATCCTAGCATCTTGCATTTGCACGAGTGAACTCTAGATTTCAGTCCGAGCAAACAAAGAAAAACAAATGTACAATGTTGGATCCTATCAATCAATTTGTCGTTGGAATATTGGGAACGTAGACTTCTGTTTGAAATTGTTTGTAGTATTGGGACTCCAATTACTTTAGATATAGTCATGAGGGATCGTGTCTTCGATCATTTTGCAAGGGTTCTTGTTAACAATAATATCGCATGATAAAATCATGGTAGGAAAGAGAATGGCTTGCTTTTTACATCGGAGTAGAATATGAGAGACTTCCTCATATTTGTGCTCATTGTTATATTATTGGACACTCTGTCGTAAACCGTAAAAATATAATCTCTGCAAAACTCTCTTGCATAGATGAAATACTGAGACAGCACCACAAAATTCAAAATTCTTGTCCCTTTAAATAAAGTAAAAGAGTCTTGTCTCTATTCCTATGACTTTCAAAAATTGTGCTTTTAAAAAAAAGGTCCTTTTATAACAATTTTCACAAAAACAGATTATTTCTTTTACAAAACACAAAAGCGAGTCTAAGATCTCATAATGTGGAATATCTTCAATTTTTAATGACAAAATCATCAAGGAATTTTAAATAGGATTAGTTTTTGTTTGAAGTTTTCCTTTTTTTTTAAATTTTCGCTTATTTTGAACTAATATTATTTGAGGCGTGTAAGACCACAATAAATGTGTCACTACCAAACAAAATTTGAATTCACCACGTGATAGATTAATTATTTTACAATTTATAATTTAAATTTAAAATGTATTTATTAAAGTTTTTTGATCCACAAAGTTATATTTTTTTTTTATCTAGGTTATTATTTATAAAAAAAATTAAAATTAATTTTTGCTCCAAACATGTCGCGACTTGCATGTTTCAGTTTAACTGTGTCCACAGTCCAGTAACAATATTAACTAACTACCTACCACGACCATTTTTATTTTTATTTTTGAAGTAAAAAAACACTGGAATTTTTCATTAGTAAGATACAAAACAAGTAGCAAAAACAAAAGGGATATTCAGAAGAATAAGAACAGACCTAAAAATTCTAAAAAAATTGTTTTACATCATCATTGTTACGTAGAGAGACAAAGATCCAAATGAGACTTTTCAAGAAGTTGCCAATGCAAGCCAAAGAGGTTCACCCCAATTTCCCAACCTTTCATTGTTTTCATGTTTACCTTCTTTGCACCTCCTTCTTCTACTTCCCCTCTCATACCTCTCCATTTTCACTTCACTCACAACTTTCCAACCATTTTCTTTCTTCTCTATACACTCACCAACACGCGTCAGTGTCAGTGTAGGTGTCTCTTCCTCCTCATTCTCATTATCAATACCTTCTTCTTCTTCTACTACTTCCTTCACACTCTCTTCTTCTTGGTCCTCCACATTCATTTTAGTTTTGAACTCTTCTTTTGTTAGGGAGACCGAGGGAGCGTCAGGAGCAACAACAACCGGGGAATTCTCGATGTCCTCAAACCCTTGATTTTCATCTTCTTGAGGGTCACTCCAAAAGGAAAGGCGAAGTCGTCCATTACTTCTCTCAGCTTGGAAGCAAGAAACAGTTGATGGAACTTTTGTTAGCTCAATTACTAACCTTCCATTTTCTCTATGTGGTCTCACTCTTAGAGATTCTGATCCTCTCATACTCTTCAAAGGTGGTGGAAAACTCTTGGTTCTCACTTTCTCACTGACCAAATTTTGACAAGAATTTTCCTTTTGTTCCTTTGTCTCTGAATTACCACAAGTTGAGTTTGTTGAAGAGAGCAAGTCAATGCTAAATTCTGGGATATCAGCACCTGTTTCATTCCCTAAATTCTCAGTGCAAAGCTCCAAACTCTTAGGGCTAAGTCTATGCCATGGAAGCTTCACATTGGGATGAACATAGGTAGTTTCTTTAAGGCCTTTGGAGAGTGATTGAATGGAACTCCAACTATCTTCTTTAGGATTAGAATCAACAGTTTCAGTTTTATTAATGTTGTTTTCGAAATGGGGTTTGTTATTTGATTCCCAAAAACAAGTCTTGAAAGGTAAATCAATGGGTTGAGTGGTGAGTGGTTTTGGGGAAGGTAAACGAATATTATGAAACCTTGACTCAACAAGGTGAGAATCAAGACATGAAGGTAACCCGTGGCAAACTATTGCAGCCATTTGGTAGCTTGAGGTGTTGAAATCTAAAAGGATAAAACAGAGGGAAACAGAGTGTTCTGTTTTGTGTTTCGAGATTTATGGTTAAGAAAAGATAGTGAGAGTGGGAGAGAAAGGAATTGGAGAAGAGGCAATGGAAATACATGTGGTAGAATTGAGGGGATGGGACTATATTTGTAGTAGCCAAAAAGTGACGAGGGGGGCATGTCATGTCATGTAGGGAGATTATGAATGGTGCCTTTTTACACCACTAGAATTATACAATTCATAATCCACCACATGATACAAAAGTGATTAAAAAGACATTTAAAAAAAAATGACAAAATGGGCAAGTAAACGAATATCCCACTCTACTACATTCTCATGACACAAATGATATATATGTCTTTAGGAAAATAATTTTTAGACATCCAATATTCAATTTACCATTAGAAAGAAAGAAATAAAGAGAGTGTTGTGATAGATAGGTAATGTGATAGGAGGAGATATAAAAAAAAATGACCGTGTTAAATAGATGAAAGAAAATAAAGGATGTATCCATATAAATGTTTGTGACTTTAATAGTTTGTTGCAGAGATCGATAAGACGAGAGTTTGATAAGAATAGAATATAATATGGACATGATAAATGTCTTCTTTATTATTATTTTTTTTCATGTATCAATTAACCATTGGTTTGGAAAAGGAGAGAGGGCTGAACAAAAAGGGTCGGAGAGGATCCAAATCCGATAAAGTCTTATTAGATCTTGTTATTAATTTTGTCAACAAAAAAAAAAATACTTGTTATTAGTGTGATAAATAAAACTAATTTATTTTTAAAGAAATATTTAAAGAAATAAAATATTTTAGTTATAAAACAATAACAATTAATTTTGATTGTACATGTTACTTTTTTTAAGGGATTTGTTTGTGTGACATTTAAGATTTTTTTAATTAAAATCAAATATTTTTAATAATCCAACAATTATAATGGATTTATAATATAATTTTTTTAAAACTGTATAGTGATTCAATTCTTAAAGAAGTAGTGAGGAAAAATATATAATTAAACATAATTTGGGAGAAAAATGTATTTCCCCATAACCTTTCCAACAATTTAAAATTTGAGAAATGGGTCTTTTATGCATGTCATTATGATGAAATCAATGCTAAAGGGAGAGACAGGTGGGTTTTAAACTTTGCTGTAAAATGACCTCCTAACTTTTTTAAAGAAAATTACCTCCTAACAATTACTATTCCTTTCCATAAGAAAGCCAACAAAAGGCCATACCATTAATTGGATTCTCCCAAATATTGCTTGATAGTGATTGCTATTTGCTTCTCTGATAATATTATTCAGCTTCTTTAAGTAGTGCTTTCTTCTTTTTTTTTTCCAAGGCAATTCAAATGCTACATAGAGTCAAAATCTATGCTGGTTGATAATTCTATTCAAAAGCGTGAAAGGAAAAGAAAAATTATTCAGCCCATAGCTTTTGACAAAAAGGGTAAGTGGCCATTTATTTCTATCCAAAATGATGAAAAGAATGTTGTGAGCAACAAACAGTCGGACCAAAAGGGTGTTTCACAAATTACACCTAAACACCATCATAAGTTTATGACATAATAAATGTTGTGTTTGGTACATGTTGGCAAGACTAACTGCTATATGCATATCAACGTGGTTTATTATGTTTGAACAAAATTGGGAGCCATGAAAACGCGATTCTATGGCTTTAGCTTTCTATACACCCTTTGAAACTCGAACATGGCATATTTTTTCCCACTAAGCATGACTTAATTAATAAGCATATATATACTTTTTTTGTTTTTTTTATGAAGGATTTTTTTTTCCTTCACAAATCAGTAAATACTTGACATAAGTTTAACAGAACATAGTTGCGTTGCCAGGAACTTGACTCAGGGGTTCAAATTATTTTTGTTTCGATCCACCATCAAGTATTTCACCGTGTGTTCTGATGTATTGTTTATTTTGGATAGTAACAAACTCTTACGGTTTTGTACTTATAAAAAGAGCTCATTGGGTTGAGAAGTATGATTATTGTATATAAACTACATTTGATTTCGATTTTTAAACAATATGAGACTTTAAGGTGTATTGATACTTATACTTTTTATATTTACCATGTATATGAAAAAATATAACTTTTTTATATGATATAGATATGCACACGCATTAAAACTATACTAAAATTTAAATATATTAAATAAAAATTATTTATTTTACGAAAAATGTCAAACAGTTGAAAATGGACCAAGAAAAAAAAAGTCGTTTTAAATGCTACTTTAAATTTGGCCAAAGAAAAAAAATACTACTTTAAACAAATGTTCACTTAAAAAAATGCTGTTTTAAATACTACTCAGAGCTATGCCATTTTATTGATTTGAATAAATTTATTGTTATTGCAACATCTTTAAATTTCTTTAATTAACAAATAAATGGAGAGAAGCATGACTGCAATTGCAGCTTTAATATAAGAGAGAGTGTGATAGCTTGCAGTAAGATAGGAGAGATTAGACAACACTAAATCGTCTACCCGTGCTACCGCACGTGTCATATACATTGAAAAAAATAATTTAAATCTATTATTAATATCTATTACATACACAACAAAAATCTTGGATGATAAATAACAAATATGATTTGATTTCATATACTACCTTTGAAGTAGTATCATTGCAATCATCATCTTCACCATTTTTAAAAAGAAAATCAAACAATTTCTTGGTGTAACTCTTCATAGTGCATCATATATCATTTTACAATTTTTAAGGTTAGAGAATATAAAGCGGTACCAATACTTTTCTTTTTCAAGTTAAAGAAAAACATGAATAAGACTATCTAACCCCAAAGAAAATAATCTAATCATACTTTTATGCATGAAATAAAGTCAAATAATTGATCAACTAAGGAAAAAAACTGTGCTAGCTTCTCATTTATTCAACATTCCAAACAATTCAAAGACTACTTTAGATTTTAGAATTGTGACAAACAAATTACAGTGATATTGATAAAAAAAAGTCAATGTGATACTTGTCTACCATAATAAATTTTGAAATTGACAAAAGCCATTGTGAATTTGTCTACAATAAATTAGTAGTCGCAATAGTAATTGTCTCATAAAACATGCAACACTGTTTACATAAAAGATTATGTAGCCAGAGCAAGCTTATGCACAATCTTCTATGCCTCGCCAAGAGACCCTTCTTTTCATAATTAAGTGTCATTCACCGTTTACAACATAGCCTTAACAAACCATTACCAATCCATTAATGATATTTGAGGCAAAGCTTCACTACTACTAAAACATGCCTTTCAGCCCTTCCCATAAGCGCATAATGACTAATGAGCTAATTTCTGCAACTGAATCAACCCCAAATTTCTGCAATTGAATCAGCCCCCGTGACAAGGTAAAAAAGCTGCACCAAACTTAAAAAATTCCTTTAAATCCTGACCAACTCCCTTGCTGCATAATTTTGCAGGTATGAGATGTAATATTTTGCCTTCAATTCAAATTACTCCAAGTGACCAACCTACCAATAACAGAGTGTGGTGACAATTTAAAAAAAAAGCATTGACGTTGATAATTAACAAAATATAATCTGATTAAAGGTTATTTCCTTTACCACTCTTTAATTAACACTAATCATTGCATTTGAATAACCATTTCACAAATATTTAATACTTTTAAGAAATCAATATGATTTTCGGCAAACGGAAAAAAGAAGATAACAATAAAAATGAACTAAAATTAAGATCTTATGTATAAACAAAACATTTGTTGTGCCAATCATTATTTCTTGTTATAATAAGATACAGCTGGAATAATAAGAAATAACAAATCACTAAAATATCCTACTCTGGGTGCTCTTTTGTAATTGTTGTTTTGGTTGGTGCTCTATTTTGACACCTTAACTCTGTAAATATTTGTTGGTGTTCCTTCGTTGCACACCTTATGTGGTGGGAAACATCGTTGGTTTAGTAATATATATTATTTTGATTTGTTCAAAAAACAAATCACTAAAATAAATTTATGTTGGAGATCAAGAAAAACCTACTTCCCTATTCATATATATATATATATATATAAACAAAATCAGAGCGGATGAATTAAATTATGCTAACTTAGGGACAAAGCTGAAGATTATAATGTCGTTCAACAATAATTCTTAAGAATCATAACCAAAAAAAAATGGAAGTTATAAAAACAGTTCGGCACAGACTCTTTTTTCCTATTTATACACTTCTTCATTGGGTGTTCCTTAGGTGCACCTTATTCATGTGATTTGGCAGGAACAAAATACCTTTCAAAGCATCACTTACTCATAACTGTCTCATTCTCCATCATCTTCAACATATGAATTCAACCCTAGCCATAAAACCAACAATAAAATAAGAAAAAACAAAATTCATAAATCAAAAAGGATAAACATTAACATGAAATTGATTATGAGGGGGTGACCGGAAAAAGGAGGAAAAATAAGCTAATAGAAATGGAGAGGAGAAGTTGAGAAAGAGGTAAATAAGAGAGAAAACCACCAAATTTATATACTATATCTATTTCTAATGCATTTAGCATGTGCTGCCAAAATTGGTAATATACTACACAGCCACACACCAATTAATGCAACATTGGAATTGCACAGATATCATGTTGTGATGTATGGATCAGTTAACTATTATTAAGGTGTTGAAAAACAACATTGTGATTTAATGCAATGCATGGAATGCAGTCTAGTCATGATATGTCTAGGTCTTTGAAAAGATGCGTTGAAATACACTAAGCATTGATGATGAATGCCTACACTAATGAGTTGCGTTGGAAACAAAGATATTGGTGGGAGTGAAAATTTGAATTCAAATTAAATAGGTAATGGAGAGATTTGTTTAGGGTAAAGTAGTCATTATAAATGCTAACCAAGATCAACGGTTAATATTCATTGGCGCCCAAAGCAAGTAGGCTTAGGATTTGAAATGTACATTGTGATGTGTGCAGATCATTAGGCATTGAAATCAACGGTTAATATGCATTGGCGCCTAAATAATTAGGTTTAGGGTTTGCAAATTGGGTTGCAATTACAAAGATTAGATATTAAGATAGGTGCAAAAAAAGGGTTCAACATTCAAATTTTAGGGGATTCAAAGTCAATAAAATACAGAATTTTAGTGTAAAATTATAGAGTTGAGGGGGTTCATTTGAACATCCTGACTAACACATGGCTCCGCCCATGACAGCACATAATTGTACATTGTTGAGAGATATATAGAGAGATAATATTTTTTTATGTTGGAAAATAAGAAGGGTAGTTTGGTATTTTTGATAGTAACTACTATGGACAATAAGTTGTAACCTTACTATGTTTTAGTGAGGGAAAATCCATTGCTACTTTGTTTTGTCCAATTTCATGACAAGTTTATAAATCAAACAGGGTACGAAAAAAAAAGTTGTTCAGTTGTCTCTTGTTTTTTAGCAAATCAAACTCACTTATATATTGATATGCTAAAAGATAAGTACTGAACATAACAACACAAAGACAGACCAACACATCATAAGGTAGAACAACAAATGACAGTATTGAACAATTTTTTTGTCTAGGATGTTTGGTGGACAAAAGAGTATTTTGGTATTTTAGAAAACTTCTACTTAAGAAAAAAAAGTTGTGTTGTGGTTCAGTGAGATAGGAGAATTTCAGTTTTCGTCTATCCCTTGCCCCCTACTTTGTCATGTCCATGGAACAGGCTTACAGTAAAACATAGTCCATGTTGGAGTTGTCATGTCCCTTATTTTTTAGCAGATCAAACGCATAATATTGTTTTAATCACCATTGGATTAAGTTTTTCTAAGCAAAATGATCTACGGGTTATTGTTAGGGTTATCTCAGTGTCTTGTTCTTCATCTTTGTTGTGAGAAGTCCAATTGTTTTCCTTTCCTTTCGTGGTGATAGGTTTTGTTTCTTCATTAACAATATTGGCAATCTCCTGACATATTAGAGGATCTCTAATCGAGCGATGATGACGTTGATATTCTGAATTTCAATACTAATCAAAACATTGAGGCTAGCACAAGGTCGAGTCAAGTGGGCCAACCTAGGGCAATGATGAATGTTTTGGGGCGAAAAAATGCTCCAAAAAAATCGATTTAGTTATAGATATATATTATGACAATTTAATAATGAATATATATCTTGGTGGTTAGAGTTAGTAAAAGTGAATGTCTCATATCATTTTTGACCTATGTTCAACTCAGCTCCAACAAAAATTGTCTCTAAATTTGTTGCCTCTAATGGAGGGTTGTGGCCTTTCGATGGACATCTATTGTTTTGAGTTAGATCGTTGTCGATAAATTATCAAGTCATGACTTCTTATTTCATGCGTTTTTGGGTGCAAGTTCGTCGCATTCCTAGTGAACTCATTGCCAAAAAAATAGAAGGATTGGGGAACTTTATTGGTGATATTATAGAGTATGATCCAAGGAATTCTTCAAACTTTTGACGAAAGTTTAGAAGAAAAAAAAAAGTTATTGATAGTAATTTTCTTTGCGCACCATAGAATTAGCACATGATCATAGATATAGTATTACAGCTCGATGATTGCAGTTGGATTGGTGTTTTGCATATTTATTAGGAATATTTTCCAAACAAGGCATCTCTTCATACCCAAAGGAGGAAAGTCTGGCCCAGCCACTACCCTAATATGTACGGATATCTCATAAAGACCTGTACAAAAGCCATATGAAAAGGAAATGAGTGATTCTCCACTAATTATAAGGACATCACTTTGCCACCGTCGGCTAAGCTTAACCAATGAATCTTAAACCTGTTTTCTAGATAGAAAAGATTAATGTCTCATCTTTGGTCGATTGATCTTTCTCATTCTCTTACTTCATAAGAAAATTAAAAGCAGACTAAATTGGCAACCCATACCCCATGTAATGAACCACCCTACCCAAATACTTAAAAGTTTTTTTAATTAGAGTACCTATTAAGAAATCCTAAAAAAAAAAATTATCTTGTAAATGATACATTTAACATTTTTGAAACTTGGAATTGTATTTTTTATATAAATTTTATCTTTTGGAAATGAATTTTTTAACATGACCCTTTTTAAAATAGCAAAAAAAATTTCAAAAACTTTTATGCGTGCACAAGATTTAAACACACTCACAAAAATGATTTAAGGTAGAAAGACAAAACAAATAAATAATGTTTGTTTCTCAGTTAATTAAAAGATATTACGTATTTTTATGTATGTATCCAAATCTTGTTGAATAATATGTTAAAAGATCTTTTTAACCTTAATCAGAGGTATTGTGTTCGAATACATCAATGAAAATATATCAATGTTAAATCTACTAGGGAAATGCATAATCTCGCAACATTTATTTTACGATAAGTTCACGACATTTATTTTGAGTTGGAATGTTGCGTTTTGGTTTAGTTAATCATCACACGGTGCCAAAGCGGTTAATTACTCCATGACCTTTTTTTAGGGATATTCCATGACTTTTATTATTTTAATAAAAAATAAAAATATAGTTATAAAAAAGAAAATAAATTAATTTTTGGTAAATTCTTATATACCCTAAAGTTTGGTTGGGTATCTGTATCTCGTGAGGTAAATTCATTCAATATTTTAGATTTAAATAAATAAATATAAAAATATTATTTGACCTTGAATAATTGAATGATGTGTACATATCAAACAAGACTTCAAGATATCATTGTGTTCACCTTAACTTTTATGTATTGATGGTGTACATTTTTTATTCATACATTCAATCAAATCACGCCAAATATATATAGTTAGACATATTTTAAGAATTTATCTAACAATGTGACATCATATAATGATTTGATAGCATGCATGTATAAAAAGAATTACACTTTAAATGCATACAAATTAAATCCAAAATAAAAAATTAAACTAAAAAATAACTTAAAAAACTTGTAAAAATTGAATGTTAGTGTGCACACAAAAAATTGAAAGCTAGTAGTAGCCTAGTACATGTTAAAAGTAAGTTCGGGATATATTTGGGAGGTTATTTTCGCTAGATATAGCACTGCCCTTTCTATTATTAGAGCAAAATATTTGAGTTGCATTAATGTGATATCGCATTGTTGGAGTCATTTAATCGTATGAAACTAAATTTGAATTCCTTACAAATCTGTTATTTGAGATGCTCTTATAAAATTTTGCTATTCACAAAAAAATATACACTCAACTTTTCTTTTCAGGAGATTAAATAGAATGAGATTTGGATTCTTTAACTTTCACTTCTCTTCCTTTCTCTCTAACTCTCTCGATTTATTCTCTCACATTTGCTTCCCTCCATTTTAAATATAATTATCTCTTTCATTTCCTTCAATTTTTGCCTAAATTCACTCCATCTTTCCCTCCCAAAAGGAAAAGATCCCTCCTAAAATACGCATTGGAATCAAGTATCACTGATTTGTACTCAAGTATTTTGAATGAATGCCTTTGTAATGGGTTGAAGCTAGCTGAAGTAAGTCCAAAGCTATTAAACATTGTTTTGATTTAATTTTGTTAAGTTTTTAATTTTAGTTTGAAAACTGATTGCTACTATTTCAATTTTCAACAACTGTTTTCTGATTGTATTGTGTAGTGGTCTAGCCTCTGAAAGTGATGATGTAAGAAATTGAGAGGATTCCTATTCCTCTATTTGTGCTTCGGACTTTTATTTATAGGCAATCTTAAGGTGTATAAATGAAATAATACATATTACTAGTTTTTATCATTAATATAATGGTGATACTTATTGATACAATGGGGAAAAACATACTTGTCCATTAAATTTGAGAGGCTCATGGTTGAATTGAGTCTTGTTAACGAGTGTTCTAAAGACACTCTTTAAGCATTCTAAAATAAACAATTATTCTATAAAAAAAGTCAAATATTTCAATTTCCAAAACATTGATTACATGGATTTACTCCAGAACATTCGTTAACATTTCCCTAATTTAATTTTCACACTGAACTTTATTTTCAACTCAATAATACTAACAACTGCCCATTGGAGTTGTAGCAGCCTATTCACAACTGAGATTAATATATTGCGTCATATCTTATTATTGGAAGTATAATAATTATTTCCCCCCTAAAAGTACTTTTTGAGTAAGCAGTGTATTTGTAGCTTGGAAAGCTTCTTTCTCAAGTAAACATCAAGTTTATATTATAATATGTGCAATCATACCAATAGAGAGGAAAAAACATGACATGACCAAATTTTGCATAGTACCTATGTGTTTCCCCCTTAAAAAGCTTAAATCTAGCTAATAATCTGATGAGAGAGAGGAACAATGACATTTGCATCAGAATCCATTTATAAATGCATGTTCTTTAGCTTTGTTTTAATTAATGGAGGTTCTTTTAACCAAGTATACGTCACGGTCCCTTAATTAAGTGAATCCTATGGTTACTCAAGCTTTCAAATTGTTTGCCTATTAATTAATAAACTTATACTTTACAATGAAGACTTTATAGGGAAGGACAAGAGAATCCAAATCATACGGCTTACACAAGCAAGTAAAAAATGATTAAAATGTTCCCCCAACCCATCTTTTGGACCATGTGTTTGTGTCACCTTTCTAATTATTGTAGTTATTTTTTTACTCATGTTCCTCCTTTTCAATTAAACAAAACAATGAGACTATTTTAGGTAACAGATGAAAGCATGACAACTAAATAGTAGTAGTAAACAAATTGCTAATTGCAAGATTAGGTAACTATAAACTTTATGTTTGTTGAGTCCAAAATGTTTAAAAGCTGGTTAATTGTAAATTATAAATATAAATAGTATCATAGTTGAAACGCGAATGGATTCTTTCAAGTAAATTTCTCTACATTTTTCTCATTTGTTATATCTCAACCACACACTCAATATCCTTTATTGTTTATAATATTATATCTCCTTTTCTCTCTCATGTTTAATGGTGTAGATATAGCAATTGAGGAAAATAGAGAAAATTCCAATTAAAAGAAGGGTCATGCTAACCGGTGCCCCCAGAGCACTGGTTAAGCATACAAAAAAAGGAATTTATTACCATAAAAGGAAACTTTGTTGACTTATTTATGGATTAATTACACAGTTTTCAATGCAATAATTACTATATAATTTCTCTTTTTAGTATCCTTAACCAGTGCCCTGGGGGCACCGGTTAGCATTTCCCAAAACATAATTAACCCATTTATTTTTATGAAAGCATCAGAGATATTAGCAGTAACTTGACCCCACGAGTGGAGACCATTAAAATGCAAGCAATCTTAGAGCAGCCATTAAGTTGGCACAAATGATCACCCTCTTTAAAGATATACATATGTGAAAGACGAAAATGTCCCGCGGCAGTTAACTACCGAAGTAAAGAACCGGCGGCGGTTAACTACCGAAGTTCCTTCTTCGACAGTTAACTGCCGACGAAAAAAAAAAAAACCACCGGCACTTAAATGCCGAAGAACTCATATCAATTTTTTATTGAAAATATTATACTTTGCTATGCTATAATTCCACATGAGAGCAGTTAATTAACTTTAGACCGGTCACACAAGAATATGCTTATCATTTTTCAAAAATAAAAATAAAAATAATATGCTTATCAAGAATTTATTGAATTACATGCAGAATGACACGTTGGTTCTAATATTCTCAATTTTATGATGAAGCCAGCCTATTAGAGGGGAAGAAAGACAGTTCCTTTCCATAAGCAAAAGAATCACAAACTTTTACAAACTTTCCATAAGCTAATAAAGTTACAGATTGAGTCGGAATCAAATGCAAGCAATTCACAACATGGAATGTATTTTGCTCAACTATGAAGTTACAATGACATATCAAGTCAAAAAAAAATTGATATGAGTTCTTCAGCACTTAAGTGCCGATGGGTTCTTTTTTTTTTCTTCTTTATTTTTCCGTCGGCAGTTAACTGCAGCCGATTCTTTACTTCGGTAGTTAACTGCCGCGAGGGCATTTTCGTTTTTTACATGCGTTTTTCAACCTTATAACATATGTATACAACAATTTTCTTTTTTGTATTCAATTGATCGGTGAACTATGATTATAAGTGAGTACATGTTCACTTGGTTAGCATAACCAACTATCAAGACTAACAAAATAGAAATCATAAACTAAGTCAAACGGTAAAAAAGTTAAGGCTCACACACAACAAGACTTAAGGCACAAATACATCTAGTAGACACAACAACATCCTCCCTTAAACTTAACGTCAAATCGAGGACAATTTGAAGTCATTTTTATCATTTGCAGCTTGTCTTCTCATTTTGTGAAGTCCCAAACTTTAAGAAAACTACCCTCTTGTCTTGAGAGGTTTTGTCATGAAATGTGCTACTTAATCTTCAGTACAACAATACTCTAGTTCAATAACTCCTCCAGTCACTAAATCTCTCAGAAAGTGAAATCTCATCTATGTTCTTGCCTCTACCATGTAGCACTAGATTCTTCGACAGTTTATTAATGGAACTATTGTCACACATCATCATATTACACTTTTCTTGGCAATTTCTTTGAAATCTATGAACATGGTCGCATTGTTTCACATCATCACACAAATACTAACAATCAACAAGTCATCATTCAAATCCGTTTTCACAAAGAAAAAAGAAGTATGCTTGGAGGTACGCTTCTCAAATCCCTCCTTTTGAAAATAGCTTTCAATCTTGATATACGAAGCTTTGGGATCTTGCCTCAAACCATACAAAGCCTTCTTCAACTTGTAGACTTTATCCTTACTTTCCTTCTCCACGTAACCCTGATGTTGCTCAACATAAAATGTTTTTGCAATCTCTCCATGTAGGAAAACACTTTTCATCTCTAACTAGTATAAGCTCCGACCTCTAATAGCTGCCACAATGATTGTTCTTATGGTATCCCATCTTGCCATTGGTGCACACACCTCACTGAAAGTATTTGGGACTTGGGAGTATCATTTTGCCAATATCATTGCCTTATACTTTTCAACATCTCCTTTCTCAGTATATTTGGTATTGAATACCCATTTAAATCCATTTTTTAGCTCCATTGGAAAGTGTAGTCATGCCAAGTTTCATTTATCTCTATAACTTTTATTTCAACATCCATGGCTTTCTTCCCATTGAGATTCTTCACTGCCTATTCAAAATGCACATGATGTTCAAATTGAGTAAAAGTGGCTAAGGTGTGTTATTCTTCATTTGTTGCTCGAGTGTCTTAACATATTCTTCAAGCCAACCTAGCTTTTACTTGGGTCTCACTGATGTTCTCGTTGGTTTTTCAGCCTCGTGACTACTTGACGAGCCCAGGGAATGTACATATTTTTCTTCATTATCAGTGTTATCTTTCTCATTATTCTTGTCTCCACCAAACTTTTAGCCTTGTCTTATTAGTCAAGCCCTTAACAATTAACAATGGTTTTCTTTAGTTTCTCCTTTCTAGTTCCAACTTTTTGATTCATAAAATATCACATCTCCACTAACATGTATATTCTTTATGATATGATCATATAAGCTGTAGTCCTTTGAATTCTCACTGACTTCCAACAAAACATATAAAAGTAGGCTTAATTGCACTTTTGGCCCCCTATGTTTCAAGAAGTTGCGATTTAGGCCCCCTAACTAATTAAAATACAAAACAGCCCCCTATGTATTGGATCTTTGGCAGTTTTGGCCCCTTTGACCAATTTTGACTCGGTCAACGCTGACGTGGCATTTCAAAGCAATGCACACGTGGCGGCTTTGAAGTGCCACGTCAACGTTGACCGAGTCAAGATTGGTCTAGGGGGCCAAAACTGCCAAAGATCCAATACATAGGGGGCTGTTTTGTATTTTAATTAGTTAGGGGGCCAAAATCGCAACTTCTTGAAACATAGGGGGCCAAAAGTGCAATTAAGCCATAAAAGTACGACATGTACATGACCAATACACCCAAAGTCTTAAAGTACGACACCGAAGGCTTAATACGACTCTTTTTGGATCAATGTAATGCCATAAATTTTTAGCCATTATTTATTTTATTTCTTATAAAAGTGATGCATATGTTTTTTTAAAATGAATTTTGAATTTCTTATAAAAGTTATTTTATCATAGATTTTTTAAAATAAATTATATATTTTTTAAAATAAAAATATCAACATTAACGAACCAAACCAAATCTAACATGTTGTTCCTCAGTTTGGTTTGATTCAAATTTCATAAAAGTTGTAAAAACATAACCAAAATAAACCAATTAATTTTTATTGACTCAAATTTATTTTATTGCAAAAGCGAAACCAAACCGACTTATTACATCTAAGAGAACCTAAGTTTGATTTTAAATTGAACAATTTTTAGTAAAACTTTATTTAAACTCCACATTATTAGAGCACTTTTGTATAAGAATCAAAAGATTAACACCAAAAATAACCATCGTATATGTTTTTCTTTCGGGAGCTTCTATGGTGCAGTCAGAAAACTGACTTTTTTGAAAAAGTTAATTTTGATTTTAAGGTTTGATTCATTTTTAAATTGTTGATTACTGATTAATG
>Ga0315913_1004559_pt1 | contig 16779 bp, 10 predicted proteins | sample MpolsnodulesMG_FD_207736 | JGI IMG/M metagenome (GOLD analysis project Ga0315913, IMG submission 207736) | Medicago polymorpha root nodule microbial communities from Los Angeles, California, United States - small nodules | ecosystem: Host-associated > Plants > Roots > Nodule | place: USA... | reverse complement strand
AAAAAAAAAAAAAACTTAAATTACAATGGATTTATTTTTTTGACAAAATTATAACGGATTGCTTATATATGATAGTAATAGTTTTCTTCTTTGTGTCAACTCCAAAATGACTTTCAAATGCATCAACTTTAAATTTTTAATATTGAATCTTCTCTTGACAAGGTTTTGGTTGTGGCTGTGTATGCTAATTTTGCTACACAATAACATATTAACGAGTATAATAAATAAAGTCGACCCCTAGAAAAAATGTGTAATAAATAAAGTTGATTTAAAAATTTTAAGAATAATTTCTCATTTGTTAAAATTTAAATTTGTCTCACTAATTTAAGTGAGTCCGACTAATTTATGAGTTCTACGTAAATTTGATAATTCTACATTAATTTGATAATATTCCAATGATTTTTTATCAGTAAAATAGTATGTTGAAGATAATGTATTGTTAACATTTAGCATAAATATATTAGTTTTAACAATACTCTAAAAAAAATCCCCTGCATCACAACTTAATACATGCTACCTCCGACCTAATGCAAGAACCTCTGGTCAAATTATCTTTTTTATTTTTTTATGTATCTTGTCAAATTACCTTGTCACTTATTACAACACTCTGTAAATTACAAAATGTATGATTATTTGTTCTCCACAACATCCTAATTAAATAAAGAAAACTAAAATATCAACCATTACTCTCTTAATATATATTATTGACAAATTAAAAAAATAAAAATATACATTATGTTTAGAGGAAGTTGTCCAACCCTTATTTGTTTAAAAAATAGTTTCGTCGAAACATTTTACGTTTTCATCGTACACTCCTTTGTTAAAATTTACATTAGATTTACTTATTTGAAAGTGAGTCTGACAGTTACAAAATCATGTGGCTTCCACGTAAATTTTAAATTAGTCTTTGTTGACCAACACCTTCAATGTGTCCAACGTTGGCAGTGATTTCACCCACACTGTCTTTCACACTCGCAAAACTCATTAACTTAAGGGAAGCTCTCACAGCGGTAGAGTGGCCGTTCAAAGTGAGAGATCGAAAGATCTTTTTAAATTTCAAAAAAATTGAGACTAGAAAATAAGAATGAAATTGTAGATATGTGATCTCCTAACAACATAGTCAATTTTGTGGAATAAAATCATTTTTGTTGGCACAGGAGTTATCCAAGTAATAATGGACTTGGTGAAAAGAAATCAAAGCTAAATGCACGGATTGCGGTATTACTAGTTACTGCGGTACAAAATAACTCAAGGAGCTACTATATTTCAAGCTACTTTTTATTAACAAAATAATGGTTACAAAATATGAATAAATATCAACTACCTAGGAATATGAGGGAAGAGACTGTACATGATTGATCTTAATATACTGCAGCGATCAAGACATGGTTGTATTTCGACTTCTTATCAACCATTTTGGCTGTTGCTGCTGATTCACTATTTCAGTTTGTTTGCCCTAATAAGTCTATGGATCAAAAATTGAAGCTTGGAGAATATAGTAAATGGTAAACCCGAATAAAAGAAAATACAGATACAATCACTGGCAAACCTTATTTACGCTCACAGGCAGCCAGTATATTCAAGACTCCCCAATATCTCAAATAGTAACGATATGAGAGTCTGCAGCAACACTACTTACCAGAGAATCATTGCTTGATCGAACGGAGTTGCCAATTACCCTCGCCATCAATCAGCCGTAATTCCATGGAATGATATGGTATTAAAGCAGGACGCTGAGGACAAGAGACAAGACAATTAATTAGTTTGACACTTAGACCGGATTTGGAATTGGGAGGCTATTATTAATGTATAAGTTTAGAAATGTCAATAACTGACTCAGCTAGAACTATATAAAAATCAAATAGTTATGTGCAGAGAAGGAACGTGCATCTATGATCATATAAGTAATCCCATACCAAACGAGAGTAAGTGCAAAATACTAGCTGTATTTGTTGTAGTGAGAAACAATTAAAACTAACTATTGATCTGCTCATAATACTCTAAATCTGGCTTGACAAAATTTAAAATTTATCATTTTTTTTAGTAAAGACTTACTTGTGAGGAAGTAATAAATGTGATTTCCATTTTCTTCGCTAACCCATATAGGTGTTCTTCCACATCAACACTTGTTGCACTGCCATCATTTTTTTCAGGAAGAGAGCAAATCATGGTTAGCAACAAATAAGAACAAAGCAATTCTACAAGAGAAAAAAGGCAGAGGTAAATCATACATACTTGGTACACTCGTCCAGGATACCAAACTTAGGCTTATGGAAGAACAAGCGTGCCTTACAGAAGATAAGGTAAGTGTTAAAATCCAAACAACAGAAGAATACCAGATATATTATAATGTCTTCTGATTAAGCGCCAAGCACAAACTGAGACCTAAGACTTATATTAAAATATTATTGAAGAAACTTAACTAAATCATTCTAAAATTACAAATTTACAATAAAATCAATTTACATACCATGCCTAATCTCTGCTGTTCTCCAAGAGAGAGAGTGTCTTCCCAATTTAGATTTGCATCCCAGCCGCTTGTGTCCCTTTCTAGAAGATAATTCAACCGAACATTCTCTAGGATAACTTCCAAGTGCTTGTCCAACAACTTTACAGTGTCAGGATGCTTTTCACCTGAATTAGCAAGATTACAACGATCAGAACTAAAATGGAAAAGGAAAAATAAACTAAATGCATCTTTGAAATGATTACAAGAGAACAAAAGGAAACTGAACAGTAATTTTGCGCAACTAAACTTAAATGAAAGAAACTCTTCAACGCTGTCAATATAAATAACATATAATCAATTTCATGCATTATCAAGAGTCACAACTGCAGGGAAAAACCCGGAAGAGAACCTATTCTCAGGTGGTGGTGATTAATCAAAATCAAAGAAAGCAGCGTCATTTTAAATTAAAGTCAAATGAACCACAGGTGCTTATGTATAGTTAGGAAACGCCATTTTACATTTGACAAGGGCATTTCTGAAGCTAGTGATATTTACCTTTTCCATACATCTTCAATGCTCGCAACTCGGCTTCCTCGCGGGATAGAGGGTATATAATTTGGTCCCTTAGTGTTCCTAGGCATGTATACGGCCGTTGAGGAACATAGAAGATGCTACAACCTGATCCAACATCTTGATCCAAATCTTCAAATGGTCTAGAGAATCTTCCACTTGCAATTGGCCAAAGTCCTCGAAGAACTCTGAAAATGGAACTTTTTCCGCTTCCATTTGGACCTTTTAAAATAAGATATGCAAGATTTAAATTCTAATCAGAATGCAATTCCCTCTGCCAGAAGGATAAATATGCTAAAATAGCAACTATACCAACCAGTAACAAGCAGGCTTCTCCCAAGCTCAACATCACATGTCAACTCCCTGGCCAACATCTTCTGAGAAGGGGTAACAATATTGACCTTAGAAAAAGAAATAACATCTTTGGAATGATAATCCGTTGCTGAAGACATAGGACCACCATTGATGAATTCCCCTGTACATAAGAGATATGATTAGCACATGATGATTATTATATATAATTGCTGCTATATAAACAAGATGTTAAATGGCATGCTTGCATAGAAAACAAAGCAACAGTTATGACGAACCAGAATGGGCTGCATCCAGCAGCTCTTCGAGCTCAAATATCCGATTAACACCGCCAGAAAGCTCTACAAGCTTCCTGTTCAATTCAAGAATGTCACCAAAAGCTAAAAAGCTTTGAGAAACGACAGATGCTAAGAACCTCAATGCATGTGCCAGCTCACCTGTAATATAGTGCTGTGTATATTAGTGGGGGACGACAGAGAAATAAAGAGAGTAACTGAGAACAGTCCAACAATCCTACCCAGGGTACTTATAACTGCACGGTCTCCTTTGTGTTCCATAGCATACAACAAGCTCAGCAACCATGTCACATTATGAGGTAGTTGCTTTGTGATGAAATCGTCTAGTATACCAAACAGACACTTCTTTTTCAGAAGGTACTGGGAGTGTATGAGAAGGTCGCTGAATCTTGATTCAACCATCTGCACAATATTAAGAAAGTAAAATTACAATCTGCAATGATAAAAATGCATAAACTGCAAGCTGAAGAAAAATCAATAAGCCATACATTTCCTTTTGAACCTTCAACCTAATTACATGCCCCCTATTAGAGCCTAAGATCAATAAAATTTTATAAACTAAAACTCATGGACAAGTTTTACATTTAGGGTTTGTTTATCCAAAAAAAGTGGTAAATGAGAAAGTGAGAATTTATGAAACAGACTGGAATTTACTCCTTATTGCTTGTTAAAAGGGTCGTGTAATGGTGTGTCCGATATTTCAGGGGTGGAGTGTAAATGAATTTCACTTCATTCCATTGCCAATTGTCCCATGGGGAGAAAGTGTAAATAACTTTCAATCTTAATTTAATACACCTCAAATAAGCACATCCTAAAAAAAATGCATTAAATACGTAGAGTTGGGATGCTCACAGCTTTTTCTCGAGCACCACCTCCAAAGAAAGCAACGGACTCAGCATGAGTACAGAGTCTCTCATGCATGAACCTAGCAGAAGTGTAAGATTAAAAAAGGTCAGCATCATTTTCACAACACTAGTGTGCCATAATTGAGGCAACTCAAACAACTATTGGTTTACCTAAAGATTCCTTCAAGTTGTTGTTCTTGGCTTATCAAATCACCAAAATCAGGAGTAACAGTTCTTAAAAACCCAAGGCCAAGTAACATGTAAGCATAGAGTATGGCAACTCCCCTTTGACCAGTTAACAGCTTCATTCTCCATGTGAACCTTGAGAAGCAAAGTCATAGGGAAAAAAAAGCATCAAATATGTTGATTCAAGTGCTAGTAAAATACATATGACTATACTAGAAATATGATAATTCAAAATTATGAACGAGTTACTCACCACAAAATATCTACGGATGGCTTTACCAGTCCAGTTACCAGTCCAGACAAGTCTGTTGTTAACTTCTCCAAATCTTGAGTTATCCTCTGATCTGCATCAACACTTTTGCTTGCCATGTGGAAGACCTACAAAGATATGCATGTAACAAAAATTTGAAACCAAATCCCAAACTTCCTCCTGGAGAGCTTCAATGCCAAAATGAAATACTAATACTAATGTTCATAACATAATGACAGAGAACAAGTCAAAATTCCTATCCCTAAAATTTAAAGCGATGACATTCTATATTGTTGCTTAGGGACCATTGGGTATGTGCCATCCTTTAAGATTCATGTGAATGAACCTTCGGGAGATTTGAACTCCTGTATTTAGAAGACCCAATATAATTAATTCCTGCCTTATTTTTCCACATTTTGTGGGAATACGAATCCAACGTAAAAATAATATTTCACTATCAGCCTACCAAGCTACCCCGCCAATACTCTTGCACTCACTATTTTCCTCCAAAAGAGTCCCTTTTGAGAAAACAATTGTACCATGTATTCTCTGGTAATTCGTACATACCTTTTTAAAAATCATCCACCTCTCTCAAGATTACCTAATTATGGTCTCTAGTTCCTTATTTAGAGAATTTTTTTGTATTTTACTCTATTTTGAATTATTATTAAATAAACATTTTTCAATGTGTGTATATAGGACGAGGACAGAATTGTAAAAGTACAATTTTACATTTTCCCTTGAGGGTAGTTTTGGAGTAACAGATTCCTCAGCAAATCAACTGTTAACCAGAAACAACAAATTTATTTATGAACACTAAGGTATATTCCCATGACAAAACAGACAAACAACATGCTTTCCAGTTTCCAGCTATCATTATTTACATGGCTCGGGATGTAAATTTCAGACTCTGCATACCCATTGTGGTCAAGGTAAACTGAAGAGGTCAAGGAACCAAGATTAAAACTGAGTTGAATTTGAAGGGGAAAAAGTGTAAAGCAATCATAACAACATATTACATAATAAACTGATCTACAAAATCATTCCAACAAAAAGTCTCACATTAAATGGTAAAAATGATACTTAACTGAGTTATCAAATAACAACAAATCCTGAGCAACACAATATGCTTGTAATGCTCAAAAAAAATAGAGGAAGGAACAAAACTAATGAATAGTTCATATTCAATTACCTTGTAGAACACATTGCTTCTCAAATAGTTCTTGAGTAGATGTTGTGTCAAACGAATCCGCCACCCAAGGGCCAGCCTTGCGGTCAAATGTCTGAGGAGAAACATATAATTCACTCAAATTTGCAATATATAAACTCCCCCACCCTATTTCAACACTTCAACTATCTTTTCAACTTCCTCCCTTTTCCCTTTTATATACATCAGAAAATTTTCCAGAAACTGGTATGGACTACTTTAGGTAATCAAAAGTTTCATCGGCAACCTTGTGTAAAATTAGCATTACCAATTATTGGCTAGAGATAAAAGAAACGCATATTCCAGATGAATTTGTACCCAATTACCTTATAGAAGGTGCAATGAAAGAAGAGGCAGCACTTTGAAGTACACTTATACCAATTAACCGAATAAAGGCAGCTTTATCCTGCTCCAAAACAAACTTCACAGTGGTACCTAAGAACATAAATTTTAACATTACATGCATGGATTCTCATAATCATGAGTAGCCAAAGATGAGAAAATACCATTTAGAGATGCAATACGATCGGAGACCCATGTTCTTGAAACAACAAGAAGAGCGACGGCAAGCAATTGTGCACCTTGTTTGTCAAATACCGTGGGTACCTGAAATCAACGGTCCACATAAAATATATTGTAGTTGTAACTACAAACTAAATTGTTCATACATTACATACTTTATAAGAACGGATGGCTCATCTTAAGTCATCAATGGTTGCATTCATTTAATCCCAATAGCATTGTGTGATTGCAAATGCATTACTGAAGGTAAGCTCAAATATAATATAAAATCTGGTTTACGTAGGCATTAATACTGTAATTTGTTAGAAATATAATTGATGGGCATTCACGTAACATCGCTTAAGAACCAACATGGATTTACCCCCAATTTGAATTTCGTTCAAATTCCAACATAAATTAAGCGCGGGCTTATCCATTGCGTGCTTTAAGCCCAGAGGACTCAAGTAAAGGGTGGATTGTATTACGTCGTTGTGACCCCTTCGCTGTTGATCAACTAAATGATGGAACAATATTCTTTGGGAAGACCTTCAAGAATGATATCAAGTAACTCCTATGGTGAGACCAGATCACCAACAGATAAGAGTGAATCAACAGATAGTTCAATCCAAAGTTAAGTGCATTGTTGACATGCCTTGGCTCTAGTTTGAGCACAAAAATGATTATGAATCTGCTCCTGGAGTTGAGTGAGGATTAAACTTGTCAGAGAAGGTAGTAGCCAAGAGAGAAGTAATCAGTCTTGCTGCTCCCAGGTCAAGCAAGCACCCATGATTTCACCTAGATCTTAGTCGTCTTTGATGAAAGAGCGAGAAGGACCCAACGGATTAACAGGGAAGTGATGGAGATGGTGAGCTTTAATCACTCACTCAACTTTATTCCATACCATAATGGGAAAATTTGTGATCAGATTTCTTTAAGAGGGCACGAATAATGAGTTCAGTATAGTTGGAACAAAAACCAACGAAGCAGCAGTTTGGAACTCGCCAGCAGGACAAACTAGTTATGTGGCATGGGATTTGCCGCTGATGGCTGAGGAGGATTTAATCCTTGTATACTGAATTGGGTGGAGATCAAATGCAAGATAACTTACAGATGTGGATTCGAGTTAACAGAACCCATTGATAGGGTTAACTGAACCAAAAGGTTATTATTACGACTTACATATAGCAACTTTAATTGAATCATAACTTTTAACCAACTTAACTAATAGTGGGTATTATGTACAGTAGCTATACATGCAAATCTATAAAAGGCATCACCTAACAGCTTAAGTTTTTGTAAGAGTTGGTCTTCACACAATTTTTTTGAATAAGCCGAGTCAGATTTCTAAATCGTATCACTATGTTATTTATGGGAATATCATTTATTTTCAAAAATTATTTTTGGAGCCCTAGTTTCCTGTTCTGTATTTGGGTTTGAATTGATGTGGCTTATATTTCACGTGACTGCATTTTGATGTCCAAATCTTGTAATTATATTGAGGAGGTCGAACCCATAGAAATAAGGAAGTGTTATGTAGCCTTAGTCAAAAGCAGCTTTTTACATTTTTCATAACTGTCTGCAAGTTTAACATTAAAAATTAAGCATGTTATGAGCAACACCATAGGGCTCCTGAAGAAAATAAGTGATGAATGTGCAAGTAAAAAAAGTGGGGTGCTAAACCCTAAGTTAAAGCTACAAGATGTTCAGTTTCACATTAATAAGCAAGTAAACAGCAGAATGAAAATCAGGAGAAAAATGAATTACAATATAATTCTAATAATTTCCCAACCAATACCTGAAAACATAACTGGTTGTAAGTTAGTCAACCAACAACAATTCTGCTATTAATGGACAGTACATAAGAAGTCAAGAATTCTTGGTTCCAGGTGTGAACTTGAGAATATTAAATTGGTTAAGGAGATGTTTGTTATAATGCTTGGACTTATGATTACAACAGCAAAATATCAATACATAAGAATTTTATAAATAGAAAACCAAAAATGAATACAGAATTAAGCACCAATTTGCTACTGTGGGAGTATCCAACTATACAGTATATGCATACACACACACAATGGAGAGAAAAAAAACTAAAAGCTTTGTAAGATCATATATATGGAAGGTACTCACCAATACTTTGAACATGGCAGCTACTCTAAGTGGCAATATCCTTGTATTACCATGAAGTTGGGGAACAGTAGATGGCAAATTAGTATGATTCGTAGATGGAGATGAATATATCACATCTGCAATATATGACTCTGTCTTTGAATTTGAGAATGCAGAGTCCTGGAGGAAAGGTATGAAAATCTTCAAAACCAAGGCAAACAAAGAGCAATGACGACATCACAATCAAAATCAGAAAATATCAGCACCTTTTTACTCATGGCAAATGCTCGCTGAACTGCTTTTGCATCAGTCTGTCGTTTTGTTTCAGATGCCTTCATTGTATCAATCCCCATTTCAGTAGAAGAGTCCTCCCTGGAGTTTATATCTTAATCTCATCAACAGTAACATAACTATAGAATTTTTTTTTTATCAATAACATAACTATAGAGTGGAACAATGATAAATAGCATAGATAAGTTCAAACCTTCTATAATGAACACTCCATCCTCCTTCACCATCTAAGGATAAAACCACATCATGGAATGCAACCAATGCTGGACGATGTGATATGGTAATACATGATGTTCCCATGGCCCGAACTTTAGCACAAAACCGTTCTTCCATGTCAGTAGTGACAGCACTTGTGCACTCATCAAGAATGGCAAATTTAGGTTTGTGGTAGAAAAGTCTAGCCATGCCCAATCTCTGTTGCTCACCCAACGAAAGTTCATCACCCCAATTTACCTCTTTTTCAGGCAGGTAACGGTCCAACAGGTATTCAAGGTCAACCTTGAACACATACACATGCAATTTTAGTGAATGATAACAATACAAAAATAAAATTATCAATAAACTGCTTCATATGTATGTGGCATTGAGAAAGACATGGGGTTAGCGGTGAACTTTACATTTTTCAATAGCTCCACCATCCCATGATCTGTGAGTGGTTCAACCTCTTGATTGGAAGTAAGAGGATAAATCAACTGATCGCGAAGTGTTCCCACGGCAGTGTATGGTCTTTGAGGCACATAGAAAATCTCCTTATTAAGATCAGAGCCAATGCCAGGTTTCACAATATGTCCAGATATTAACGGCCAAAGACCGCCTAAAACCCGGAATAGCGAGCTCTTGCCACTACCATTCGGACCTTCAGCCAAATAATCATCAATAACATGTTAATCGTCCAAAAAAAATATTTCAAAAAACCAACCATTACAAATAATATTTAGAAGAGACTTCTGCAACAGAAGAAATGCATAAATAACATCAATTATCAATTCTGACTCAACCACGCAAAAAAAAAAAAAAAAAAAAAAATTAGAAAGAAATGCCATCAAGAAGAAAGTTCGGATGTCTACCTGTAATCAAAAGATTAGATCCTTGCTCAACCCTGAGAGACAGATCATCCACCAAGACATTACCAGTGGGGGTCACGACCTGAATTTGGGAGCAACATCGCTGTTAAAAAACATTAAAAACGCAACATGAAGTCATGGTCGACAGATGGTTGGACAAATTTCACTTGCCTTGACGTTAGAAAATTCAATGTAGTTAGCTTCGCTTATGCAATTTCTACTTCCTTGTCTTTGCAGAGATGATTTCTCATCCACCAAGCTTAGCTCCCTTGATACAGCCATTAACTCATAAATGCGATCAGCATACCCACTGTAATACATACATAAAGGTCAGAAATTTTAGGCAGACAGTATGAATCCTATGAAGGAATTGCATATAAGCCACAATTAGTGAGTGATGACCAATAAAAGCGCCTCTAACATCAAATTATAAAAAACAAGAAAAGAAAGACCGGATATACCTAAGACGATTGAGCCGTCTTGCACCGATAGAAAGAGTTCCTAGAGACTGAAATAAGGAAATTATGACACTGGTGTGATATCTTAAATTGCTCAACATTTCTGCACGCCCTAAAGTTGAACTGTCGGGCCTTAGATTACCCGAAAAGAAAGGTTCAATAATCAAAATAACAGCAACAGTTGCACCGAGGTATTTCAACAAGAAGTCCTGAATCATGCCAAACCACCAATGGTCATGCAGCACTCTTCTCATGTGCCTAACCAAGGTCTTAAATTTCTGTTGAATGTGAGCTTCTTCTCTCCTCTCTCCACCGTAAAATGCTATACTTTCTGAGTGAGTCCTTAATCGTGAATGAAGCTGTCGATAGTCTCCTTCCAGTTGCTGTTCTGTGGACATAAGTTTCCCAAACGGAGGAGAGAAGTTCCTGATTGCAGCCCCAGCTCCCAGTACATAGGCCTGAAAAGGCCAAATCAGTAGATTGAGAAGAAAATCAATGATTCTAACATCAACTCAATGTTGTAACAGCCTCTAGCAATCAGAAAAAAGTATGAGCAGAAGCTGATATGAGAAATCTATTTAACAATATAGTTCATTTACTGAGATACCAGTATCCAGAAGACATATTTTGGGCTAGCATACGAACACAGCCGCCAAGTATATAGAAGTCCATCAGTCACTGCTGCTAGATCATCTTGAACAATTTCACTCAACTCTGAACAGAACTTCGGCACATCACTAGCAATTCTTTGCTCTGGGTTTGTTATCCGACCGTCAACGTGTGATATTTTGTAATATACCATGTTCTGAAAGCAAAATAAACAATAAATATACAGCCACAATAACAACTAAATTGAGTATTATTGTAACTCATAAGAAATTACTCAGACAATTGAGACTATAACAAATATGAAAGCTGTCATTGCATACACAGAATTTTAAGGCATCTACTGGATACTGGAAAATTGTTCTGCTTCAAGAGGGTAGAATATCTGCTCAAGTAACTTCCCATTAAATTTAAAGCAATGAGATGTAGAAAAGCATCTAGAATGATCCTGGTCAGACCATCCCAAGATCCTAAAGTTATGCCAAATGATAATCATCCCAATGATCCTGTTTTCTTTTTTTAATTTTCATCATATTATTAATAATACTGAATTCCAGCAGACCAGAGATGACAATGGACTTATCATATAATATGAAAGGAAGAAGAAAAGAGTAAGGAAGGATAGAAGTTGATAACTTTTTTTTCAAATGACAAATGAATAATTAGTTGTTAGATGACAATGGACTAATCATATTATGTTAGATTAGTTTTTTCTCACAAGGCAGGAGGGAACTAGGAATACATAAATTAACCAATAGTTCAACACAAATAATCTAAACAGATGTATACAATTCAACAGCCCATACCTCAAAATAGTGGGAATGGATAAGTTTTGTCAATACTTTTCTGAAATGAAGACTCAAAGTTCCTGTTATGTACTTTGATGTAGAATGAATGGTTGACAAGAGGAAGCATAAAATAATATTTTCTGAAATTAACCGGAAAAATAATGGTGCACGCCGAAGAAAAGCAGCACGAAATAGGAAGCCTTGCACTTTAGCTAGCCTGTTGCTCAAAGCAGTCCGCAGCACCTGTAAAAACAGGAAAATTTCAATGTCATTGGTTTAAACATCTTTTTCTTTTTTCTTTTTTCTTTTTCTTGTGTGTGGGGGAGGGCAACTATAATATTACCCATGACTACATTATATAATTATGGTTCATCTTAAAAAAAAAAATTAAAAAAAAAAGTCAAGCACATAACAGCCTTACCACTGTGACAACTAAAGCTAGAAGATTCTTCACACCTAATTGGCCCATGTCGGATAGAAGAATTGCAGTAAGGACTTGAAGTGACTTCATGCCTCCTTTCTTTTGTTTATTTTTTGGTTTAGTAGAGTCATTGATAACCTCCTCCTTTTTTACTTCTTTATCATTGTTTTGCTCATTGCAATGGCCAAATAAATCATGTTTATTAACTCTAAACCTTGATTGCATATATGCAGCTGTTCCACCGGCAATTAAGATACCAGATGCAAGTAGTATAGCTTTCCTGTCAGTAACCACATGAAGAAAGCATCAACAATAATACAGTATGCGTGCAAACAAGTTACTAACCTAATATCTTATTAATAACATGAGCAACCCAAATATGAAATGAGTAAAAAGATGCTGCCATTAATACAATGAAACATGACTATAATCAACGCAGAGCAGAGGATAATATGATATTTCATGCAGAACCAACCCAGCAAATAAGATGCATTGCCCTTAAAATGAAACAGAATTAATGAGAAGAAAATTCTAAGATCAAATATGAAATGTTATACTGACTCTTCAGGCTCAGCAAGATTTTTCTCTTTCCTGGATCCACGCCTTATTGCAACTAAGTTTCCCCAAGTGTGATGAACAGAGCATAATAGAGTGTGTTTTGTAACTTTGTTAGCATTTCTTTTATTCATAATTTCTAGTTTCTAATGGTTTAAACAAAAGCATTGAAAAATCTTGAGATTGCAGCAGAATGATTTTGAAATAGTAGAACCATTATGCTGCCATCCGATCTTTTCTTTTTGGATTGAACATTTATCAGTGTACAGTTCTGTAGCAATACCCATTATCATGTTTTTTGACATTGTTTTTGTTGATATTTAAATAATATAGTATATTCTGTAAATATAGGAATAACATATTCTCTTATGTTCCAGCATATTCTATTGTAAATAATGATGCAGAGCCTATATAATGAAACCTCAGTGGTGTAGTTGAAACACACGGTTTAAGCATATGCCTCTCTCGTTTTCTCTTATTTCCTTTCTTTCAACAGTTTTTTCCATTTTTATTATGAGAATGCAGTAAAAAAGATAATAAAAATGGAAAAACTTTCAACTAAATGGAAAGAACAACAACCAAGTCTTATCCCACTAAGTGGGGTCGGTTAGATGGATCAAATTACGCCATAATGTTCTATCATAAACCAGATTTGGATCCAACTCATTAACCTCTAAATCTTTCTTAATAGTTTCTCTTATAGTTTTTCTAGGTCTTCCTCTACCTCTTGCAATCTGACTATCCTCCATCTGATCTACTCTCCTCGCTACAGAATCTACAGGTCTTCTCTCTACATGCCAAAACCACCTAAGCTTGTTTTCCACCATCTTTTCTACTATAGGTGCTACCCCAACTCTCTCTCTAATGTTGTCATTTCTAATCTTATCCCATCTAGTCTTACCACACATTTAGGCAAATGATAAGGCAAATTCGATGCTACATGAGATTAAGAATCACCAAAAGAAACATATACAGTCCAATACCTCCTTGAAGCCAGAAAACTCTGGCCATGCCGAGTGAGTTTCAACAGCTGAAGGGAAGGCATGGCTGAAGTGCAACCTCTCCCTTACTTTTCAAATAATAGAATAGTTGTAGTTGCTCCTCTTACAGCCAGGAGCACGAAAAATCTAACAAGAACATCCAAACCAAGTGATAGATCAGTAAACAGAATAGCAGGAATTATAATTCTTTAAGCGAAGTAACATACTTTAGACACCCTCTGCTCATCACATGAATGAGGGTTCCATTTTTGCGTTTGAACTATGTGAATATAATAGTGATATACAAAACTCCAATAACTATTGATCATTATGCTCTAAGGGCACATAAAACATAAGCTCGCCAAATCAAAAGCTAATTATAGAATCAAAGTTTCACAATTAGAAAAAGGGTAAGTGTTTCAACTTGCAACAGCTATTTCTTCAGACATAATAGCATTTATAGACTTTCATGCATTGACAAAATAATTAGGGAATGTTCGTGTATCTAAAGTCTCCCCAAGCATGAAAACTTGGCCAGGCAAAGATAATTTAAAACAATTTCCCAAAAAGTAATGTTTTATAATTATCTTTACTCTACTTTCGTCAATTTGTTTTCTTCTTGGAGGAAACAATACAGTTGGGTTGTCATTTTCTACCATTACCATGTGTAAATGATCACACAAATCTACAAACAAAAAGGAAGTCGTATTATCTGCAAAAAAGGATCTTATCGTTTACCTTTTCATTTTTTTTCTAGAACCTGAATTGATTGTTTTCTTATTAATAACTTTCCCTTAAAGATTAACCTATCCCTGAGTAGATAAAATATTCAAAAAAATTGAAGGGAAAAAAAAAGGCAAACGAAAATATAGCATTCATCAAAAGTAAAAAATTTGTTTGAGAACTTGATAAACATTTGTTGTCTGTATGATCAGCACACACAATGCATGGTTATTCTTAAACAATTGACAAACCCACATAACCCAATACTCGGGCACAAGCCAATCCATGTAAAATACCAAGTTTTTCTACCAATTGTCTGCACGATCAGCACACATGATGCATCAGTTTTGTGAGGCTGTTTGGAAGAGCTTATGAAGACAGCTTATGACATGTTCATAAGTTGTTTTCAACTTATTTTCATAAGTTCTCCAAGATAGCTTATGAAAACAGCTTATAACTTATACGGAAACAATTTAACATTATTTTATCTATTTCTATAGAAATAGCTTACACGAAAGCTACAAATAAGTTGTTTATCCAATCAGGTCCTAACTAGTTTGGTTTCCTTCTATGGGAAACAAACCCAGCTGCTTGTACCTACTTCACTCCTTCAAAACTTGTACTGCCATCTTTAAATATTTCTTATCATTTCAGCCACTCCCTCCAGTCCTAGATATAATAGAAGATTCTTTTTACCAGTTATTTAATGAACCTGATATAAGAACCTTCTCTTATATTTAGGTACTTTATTGTTCACATTTTTTATACTTTTCTATGCAATATATCATGTCGTACACATACCCTAATTTTTAGATATTTTGCAATACCCCTATTGGTAAGTAAATACACAACAACCGAACAAATGAAGGTACTAGTTAAAAAAAAAACAATAGTCGTTAACACACTAAATAACGTATTAATCATCTAGATTTCTAGAACACTAAACCACCGACACGTTAAAATTAATCATATAGTACGGAAACGAAAAAGATAGCTAACCTTCAAATTTCGATAGTGTTAAAACTTAACCATGCTTCATCAAGTAAAAATCACCTTATAGAATATAAAATCCAATCTCAGTATTCGGTGCAAACATTTGCACGCATAGAAGAAAATTGTTTCAAAATCACTTTTCAGCAACGATCCGAATCAGGAACCAGAATCTGCAACAAAAATTTCAACAATTCGTTTAAAAAAACCTCGATTAACAACAAATCAGATTAAAAAATTAGAGTGCCAAGGTGTGAAAGTGATGAAGAATCAAAGAAGAGATTTATATACCTGCGTGGTTATGGAGAATTGAAGATTGAGATGAACGCAAGGTGTTTGAAAAAATTCCGCAATGGATTGAATTGGGAAAGGAGAGGGTGATGCAAGATAACGAAAATGAGTTCTACTTTGAGTAAGACGGTTTTGTGATCGGGTCGGGTTATTTTGTTGGTAATAGCATTTATATCAATCGTGTGAACGCTGACGAGTTTGGTTTGGAGTTGAGTGATGCGGTACGATATGAGATATATACGCGATGTGTTCAGTAGCAATGATTTTATCTAACTAACAACGACTTGGATAAAATAAAGTACAAAATAATAATGCAAAATCAACTTTCTAAGGAATATGTGGAAACTTTTTAAGGTGGTCAAAATAAACGTTAATATATGACATTTAAGTAAAAATAACTAATTTTATTGAATCGAAATAATGTAGAAGGATTCAAAAAACAAAACTAGAAAATCGATTTGAGAAACTAATAACAATATAAATTATTCTTAAATGAAATTCTAAATGTGCATAATTTTTTATTAATAAAAAACGAATAATAAGGTAAAAATAAAAATAGAATTACGTGTATATACAATGCAAAAGGAATTATATTAAAAAAAATATCAAATCGATTCAATAAGAATAATGGTGATATTCAACTGTATAATGCTGACAAAGAAACAAATTAAATAATAACAAAAAGAATTATTCTTAAATGATATTCTAAAAAATGTATAATTTTTTATAAATGAAAAATATATGATAAGATAGTAATAAAATTAGTAATTTTGATAATATGTTTATATTAGAGATGTTAATATACATCCACTTAAAACATGAAGGTGTAAATTAAAACTAGTTAATTTTTCCATTAAGCCAAAAAAACCACTAATATTTATAGTTTT
>Ga0315913_1004556_pt1 | contig 16782 bp, 10 predicted proteins | sample MpolsnodulesMG_FD_207736 | JGI IMG/M metagenome (GOLD analysis project Ga0315913, IMG submission 207736) | Medicago polymorpha root nodule microbial communities from Los Angeles, California, United States - small nodules | ecosystem: Host-associated > Plants > Roots > Nodule | place: USA... | reverse complement strand
GAAACGTTGGATATATGAGAGAGGAGACACATATACCTGGTGCCTTAAGGTTTTGGATGGAGATGTGGTGTCTAAGTCTCTTAGTGGTCCTGGACGTTTAAATCATTGCCGCTCCCAGCGCTCCCCGGACTCCCCATCATAAACATATATTGGACTTTGAGCAATCACACAAGTGCCATTTTATACGATATCTTAGCCCAAAGTTTTAAAAATTAGGTACATGAGTTTTAACATTTATATTTTGATCAACATTTACTTTTTTATTCAATAAGAGACTCTCACTCACACTTGACATATCAACACTAACCTTATCAAGTGAGAGTCCACTTAATAATTTGGGACTGACCTCCTTAAAGTGTGGACTTTTCACTCACATACACTTGCATCGTTGTTTGTACCCAACATCAACAAAACACACCTCTTAATCACCTTTGTCAGACTTTTAATACAAAGTGTTGTTAAAAATCAAACTCTAATACTACTATTAAATCATAAAGGGATCTGAAAAATCATTACATTGAAATTTGAGGAACCACACAAGTGAAAATAGACACCACATCTTTTATTTTTGGTGCAATTAGACACAACATTTTAGTCCAAAACTTTAGCGCTTCAAGTATATGGGTCACCTCACTTATATGTTGATCAACATCTTTTTCATTCAATGTAATACTCTTACTCACGTTTAATATACCAACAATCTCTCCTTCAAGTGAGTCCATTCATCAATTTGGTATTTCTCTCCCTCAAGTAGAAACTATTTCATCCACATACACTTGCATAATCATTGACACTCTCCATCAACGAGACAAGCCTTCTAACCATCTATGAAAAGAATAATTTTGATACCAAAAGTTGTTGAACAAGACTCTTATACCATTCCTAAGTAATGAGAGGGTCACCGAGATCATCAAATTGTGCTTTGAATAATCACGCAAATGCAATTGGAGTCGCACATTAGACTCTAAACAATCTTTAAGACATTTATATTAGTATTCTCAAAACAAACAAAAAAAAAGACATTTATATGAGTCTTCTCATTTATATGTTGTTCAACATCTAACTTTCCAATATCATATTTTGACTCACACCTCAAGTTCCATAAATTTGCAATTAAAACGGATTACAAAATACTAATTAAATACACAATCCAAACATGTACCGATTATAAAAAGAAAACTTGTTGAAATGAATTGGTAATCATATTTTATCACAAACATCGATCGATATTATCGGGGACATAATATTGTCAAAAAAACAAGTATCCAGAACAAACCTAGCAATAAATCAATACATCCCCATCTATAACAACATTTCTCCAAAATACTAACCAAAATAGGAGAATGGGCAGGGCACTAAATAAAATTCAAACATATAAGATATAAAAAAGAAAAATAAATCCAACATCCATGAAAAACAACATCACATTGAATGAAATCTAATTCTTCATCACGCACATTGGTACCCAAAAACAACCATCTCTTACTGCAGCTTGCACTCTGCTAGTCTTTGACCCTTTCCAAGCTGAAAAAAATATATAAATACAGAATTAAAATAAAAAATGTAATGTCGAGCGACATACAAAATAAATAAAGATAAGAACTATGTGATTAGTGTACAGTTTCTAACACACTTCTATTTTTCGAAATTCATACATATCTCACCAAATTTGATGGAAGTAGAATCCACATAATTTGGTGGGACCTGTGATTTCAACCGATAGAAGAATATTGTCGTCCCTCTTTGGAAAGACAACGTCAACTAAAGGAGTCAATCAAACAACTTCGGTGAAAATTAAAATATCTTACCTTAATTGTTGAGGACTGGAACAACATTCTGAAGGAAATTAACACAAAAGGACAGGCAAAAAACAAATGTGTTAATTCTAGTTCAAAATTCAAGTTTAAAACAAACAAAAAAATTTGAACAAATATTTCAGCAATTTAAATCATCAAGATTATACCTTCTTTTTTGGATTGTCGTCAACTTCATTGTTATCTTCATCATCATCCAAGTCATTGTCGTCATCTTCCTCCTCCTTTTCCACCTCCACCTCTTCCTCGTCCTCTTCCTCATCATCATCATCATCTTCCTCTTCCTCATCATCATCATCATCTAGATCTCCAAACTCTCCATCAGAAGCCTCCCCAGTATACCATGATATAGCATTGGGAATGATTTTGTCTCTTATGGTGGACCTAAACAAGCATCAAAATTCATTCAAGTAGAGAATCAAAGTTGCAAAAAGCAAAAGGGTGTCATTAGTCAAGTACAATTATGTTAAAAATGATAGTATTTAGCTTACCCAATGTCATAGTCCTGCTCCATCTCATTCTGAAGTTCTTTAGCCTGTTTAAAAAATAAAATAAAATAGTTCAAGAAAAATAGTATTTCATATTTATATTCATCAACTAGTTTTTATAGTCTTTCATACCACTTCTTTGTCAACACCCATGTCATCTTTGGGAATCTCTGGTGGAATGAAAAAATTGAAGAAACTATCATATTTTTCAGTTCCGATAGTTGGTTTTGGAGTGTTTGAATCTTTCTTCTTGGTCAAGCATTTGCCTGGAAGCCATTCAATTTTGGTCCTGATAAAAATTGCAGCATGCAAACCTTACTCGTGATCCTAAATAATGCAAAATAGATCGCTAATCGCATAATAGCATCAGGTTGAAAGAACCAACTTACCCAATAGCCTTCTCCAGTATAAGCTCGTCTTCGTCGATCATATGATATGTTTTGGTCAGGACCGTGTTTGAAAAATACGGATTTGAATCAAAAAAGAACTCAAGTTTGAATCCTTGCGGTTCTGTGCTCCTGGTATACTTGATGTCTCTGAGATACTTTAGAGCATCTTCATCACGCTCTGTAATCTAATTCATAAAGAAGCAGTGAAAAGATCGTTACCAAAATATAATTTTAGGGCTATAAAACCTAAAGCATTAAACAGTAAAACAAGTTAACGATTGAACACTTTATTCAACTTACCACATCAGCTATCTCGTCATTATTTTGCAAAGCAATGAGCCAAAAATAGGGCACTCCCTTCACTACATAATTCACAAGAAAATTGTTAAAGTGGAGAATCAAATTAATAAAAGTGAGGTCAATTTCTAGTTAATATACCTTCAGGCTCATCTATATCAGCTGGAGTTTCAATTGCTACCCCTTCCACTTTAGCAAGACCATTCACAATTTCATAGCGCTGCATTCAATTATAAATAGGTTTAGTGATCAATATACTACAAATCAGATTCAATAATTTTAAACAATCAATAAAAGCAATGTTCCGCAAATCGAGTGTTAACTCTCCGAGTTTACCGAGTTTACGTTTTTAGGTACCAAAATCGTGTTAACTCAAAGGTAAACTCGGTTTTTGGTAAAATCGGAAGTTAACTCGTGTAAACTCAAACAAGTTTACCGAGTTTTACGAGTTTACATCTACAAAAAATAAAGAAAAATTGGCCCTTTTTTGGGCCCATTTTTTTCAAAACCCAATTCTTTTTCTACAAGTCCAAAGACTGAAACGTTTATTGAATAGTTACCTTTACAGTAACACGTTGTTCCTGAAATAAAATGTTTCTTTTTCTTTCTTCTCTGAGTTCTCAAATCATGAACAAGGGAGCACATACCAGTTAGGGTTGTGATTCCGACGGTGGAAATTTTGATTTCGACGCCGGTTATTGCGACGCCGGTTAGGGTTGCGGTGGTGGTGTTTGTTGACCTTTTGAAGAAATTAACTAGTTTATTTTTTAGATGGTTTATTAACAACTTTAGGAACTTGTGAAACTTACTTTTTTGGATGGTTTTATGGATGGCTTAAACTTAGAGACTTATGATTTTGTGCGTTAATTTTTGTATTTTGATGCTAAGTTGAGCAGAACGTTTTATTATGGTAGTTTGGTATAATTTTCCTTTGTAATTAAGTCATATTTTACACGATTAACCTATTTACAATATTATATTAGCTTATATATGTCATGCATATAATAAATTTTATATAATTTTAATTTTAGGTAAACTCGTACGAGTTCTCGAGTCGAGTTTACGAGTCGAGTTTACCTAGGCAAAACGAGTTGAGGTAAACTCTCGAGTTGCAAAACCTTGATAACAAGGATACCTTGGTGTACAACGGTTGATACAATAATTGGTATTTGGCTTCAAGAGCTGCTCTCTCTTCCAAAAACTTAGCCTTCAATTCATCATGTTCTCTCTGTAAAGTTACAAAATAAGTTCAGAAGCTACTAGGAAACTTGAATTCATAAGTTAATGATGGACGGTTAGGTTCAAACTATGAAAGAAAGAAAAGAAAAAAAAGCAAATAACCCTAAAATGATCTCTATAGTTCTTATAATAAAAATACACCATGTGAATATGATAAATGGTACACATCTAGCAATAAACTATTCAATAAAGCATAACACAACACAGAAAAAAGTCATAAATAAAATTTTAAAAAAACTTTACAACAACTATTTAGAGAATATACCTGAATCTCTTTCAGAACCTCAAGACGCTTCTCAACAACGGGTGATGCAAATAGATACCGAAGAGCATTATAGCGTTGTTGAGCTAGGGCCTGAATCAATCTCAATTCCTAAAAAAATATTAACATTCAGAATCAAGAATCAATTAAAATATAAAAAGAAAACAATAAAGCATGAAATTAACAAAAAAATTAGGGTAAAAATGTAAGAATCTTTAATTGAAGCAACAATAGAAAATCAAATTGAGCAACTAAATTCAATAGAGAAAACCAAAATAATAAATTAAACCAATCATCAAAACAAAAAGTGTTTATAATCGAAAGAGAAAGAGAAAACCAAATTGAATAATTGGGAAACTAAAACCATTCATCAACCGAAAACACGAGACAACAAATTCGAGTAAATAATAACTTAAATCAATCATCAAAACAAAAACCCAAAACGTAGAAATTCATAATCAAATTAAGATTTCGATTAAAACAAAACAGTTAGAGATAAAGCATGAAACTTTTCAAAAAAAATTGAGAGAATTAAAACAAAATAACTTATAATTAAAGCAATAAGAGAAAACCAAGTTGAGTAATCGAGCAACTAAAACCAATGATCAAAACAAAAATCTAAAAAACAAAAATATATAATCAAATGAAGGGTTTGATTAAAACATTATCGATATCAATAAAGCATGAAATATTACAAAAAAAATTTGAAAACAAAAGACAAAACGGTCTTTAATTTAAGCAAACCGTAAAAAAAAATAAAAATTGAGTAACTAAAGAAGAGACATTCAAACCTCGAGAATATCAACATGATCAGCACTACTCCCTTCATCGGTAAATTCATTAAGTAAAGCTGAGAAACAAAAAACAAAAATTTAGTCGGGAAAACATTGCATAATAAAAGATAAATAAAAACATGAGACAAAGATATTGTTGAAATATAGAGGGAAATATTCTTACAAAATTTGAAACCTCCCAAAGAGAAAACACTGGTGTTGTCGTTGTTGGCCATTGTTGAGAAAATGAAGAAAGGAACAAGGAAACAAGAAGCAATGAACAAGAGAAAGTGGGGAGAGAGGATTTTGAAGTAAGCTGCTATGTCTCTAAACCTCTTTGTGTCACCCTCCTTTTAAACACAAAAAAGGGTTGTTTTCTCCCTCCTTTTTCCTTTTATAATTTATTAATTTAAAATTAACTTGTTTTCTATGATATTAATCTTTTTTTTTCTTTTTGAGGAATTTCTTTCAATATTAATATTATTATTAGGGTCCACTTCCTTTTTTTTTTATAAAAAATATCTTTCAATAAAAAAACCATTTATTTTTTTCTTTCTCATATTAAAGATGTACTTTTTTTGTAAAGCAATAGAATGCAAAAGTTATGCATCCAAATTAGGTTGACACCCCATAACCAACTTTCTCATTTGAACCTAAAAAATTATTAATAAAGAAAATAAAAAAGTACAAACATGGGGGACTAGGCCAATACCCAAGACAACACATAAGGTGATCAAAACACTCTTAATCATTGAAAACCTTACCAAGGATGTTGGAGATATAAATTACATGTTATATATGTATACAACTATCTACTAGGACTAATAAGAAATTTCAAGAGATAAAATCTCAACGAAAAGAAAAATAGTGGAGAATTTACAGTAGCAAAAACCAACCTCAATGAAGAGAAAAAGAGTGCAGAATTAACGGTAGCAGAAACCAGCATCAACAAAATAAATACAAAGGTAAACTTAATCTATTATGATGAAAATCGTCCTTAACATTATCGATTTGGCATAAACTTGCGTCCATGCATATGCTACTATTTGTGTCTTCACAATTTTCACATCCAAAGTACGTGGTGATGTGGGAAATTGCCCCAAAACATTGTTTCAAACACACTATTCATCAATTTTAAAAGTGCATGTCATTTGATTATCAAAATTAAGTTTTGCCTTTTTTTAAAGTAAAAATTGAGTTTTACCTTTGTACGTACAAATAATTCTATATCCGATTTATAGTAATGTTTTAATTTTTTTTTTGAAGGAAATTTTTGAAATTGTTATACAACTCTATTAATATCAGTATCGTCATTGATCCGTTACTTAGTACACACATCCGGTTTGGTAGATAAAAATTTAATTTACTGTGGAGGTTAATATATAGATTTTTTTTTTTGAGAGAAGGTTAATATATAGATGATAAATGCTATATCTAGTGAATGATAAATTTTAGGATCATAATAAACTACATCTATTATTTATATAAGTGATAAAAATAGGTGTAATTATCGACCCGTTATATTTTTTTACATGCAACTGAACTTTATAAATGGAAATGCAAATTATTGTGATAGCTATACGATGATGATAATTTTCATGTCTTCATTTAGAAATGCAGCTAGATTTGGCCTAAACTTGCTTAGCACACACAACTACTATTTGTGGCTTCTCAACGTTCACGGCCAAACTGCATGGGACGTGGTAAAGTGTATTTAAACATTGTCATATATATTAGTTTTTTAAATTCTATTATTTATAATATATATATATATATATATATATAGAGAGAGAGTTAGGATCCATTGACACCAGGTGTAAGTCTAATGACTTACACCAAATTTCAACCGTTAAATTAAATTAATCTAATGGTTTCAATACCTCAAATTAAAGGAAACAAAAAGTGAGGCACATGTGATAGCGCCTTCTACGTTCTCTTCCCGCAAGCTTCATCAAATTGCAGAATTCAATAATTTTCCAATCAATTATTCTTGTAAAGCATAAATTAGACAAAACCCATTTCATATCTAACCTTAACAAAATGGACCATAATCATCGATTCAATTTTGTTGTTTCTTGTAGTCCTTCTTTATCCAAAGTGGTGCAGAGAGGTCGTTTGAGGGAAGGTGGTGTGACGGGGTCGGCTTGGTGGAGGAAGATAGTTAAAATTCAAAATGGAATTGGCGTGGAGGGTGGTAGTTGGTTCGAAGAAAGTATATCAAAACGTTTAGGTAATGGCTTTAATACTTTCTTTTGGTCGGATTGTTGGGTGGGGACGGTGTCGTTCATGGAGAGATTTAGGAGGTTGTATGACTTATCGATTCATAAGGATTTGTCGGTGGGAGAGATGCATGCTTTAGGGTGGGGTGAAGATGGGGAGGCTTGGAGGTGGAGGCGTCGTTTGTTAGCTTGGGAGGAGGAGTTAGTGGTGGAGATTAGGAATTTGCTTACTAACGTTACTTTGCAGGATACTGAACTAGATGTCTGGCTTTGGCGGCCAAATAGTGGTGATGGTTACACCGTTCGTGATGTGTATCAAATGCTCATGCGGCAGGAGATGCACAACCACGACGTCATTTCGGATGCTCCCTGGCATAAGAGTGTTCCATTGAAAGTTTCTATTTGCGCGTGGCGTCTTCTCCGCAATAGATGGCCAACAAAGGATAATTTGGTGCGGCGAGGTGTTATTACTAATGATACCCAATTGTGTGTTACAGGATGTGGAAAAAATGAAACAATTGATCACTTAATTATTCATTGTCCTATTTTTGGCGTCTTATGACGACAAATTAAAACTTGGATTGGTGTGTTTTCTGTGGACCCCCAACGGGTTATGGACCATTATTATCAGTTTATTTATTCTTCAGGTGGTTATACTCCAAGAAGGTCTTTTCTTCATTTGATTTGGCTTTGTGGTATTTGGGTTCTTTGGAATGAAAGAAACCAAAGATTGTTTGCTAACACCGCAAGAACAACAGTGCAATTACTTGAGAAGGTTAAGATTACATCTCTCAAATGGTTGAAAGCAAAAAATGTATGCTTTCCTTTTGGTTATCATATGTGGTGGCAGCGTCCCTTAGTTTGTTTGGGGATTGGCTGATTTGCTCTTATTGTTTTCCGTTTCTGTTTTGATCGGAACTTTGTTGTAACTTTGTTTTGTTTCCTTTGAAACTTCTTGTGCTAGGGGTACAAAACTTTTGTTAATATATCTCATTTTGCCTTGTTTAAAAAAAATTATATTAACAATGTACAAATTAAATTCCAATGGTATTATTTTATTTCCATAATAAATGGTATTTTTATAACATTTTATATAAAATGCTTAAAATTAAAAAAAAAATAATAATAACAATACTAATTTATACATGTATACAAAGGAGGTGTATGGGATTAATAGGTACTTCTTAATGGAAAAATATATTAAAAAAAATAAAGAAAAGTCCCTACACCACAAGATGTACCAGAGAAACTTATCAATCCAACAAAATCATCTTACAAAAAACAACAAAGAAAACTAGGAGGAAAAAAAAAAGGAAACGATTGTACTTAACATAATTTAATTTGAACCACCAAAAATCCACATGCTTAACTTTTTCGCTTAACGATTGAAGAAGATCGACCTTGTGTTGAAAAATTCTCTTATTTATCTCCTTTCAAATGATTCAAATCACATAAATTCAAATAATATTAAAAGTCAACCGACCTTAGGTCTAATTTTGCTTCGGTTAAATGATTGTGTATACATTTTTTCATGTTTATAATTTTTATTTGTTGCATTTTATTGTGTTTATAATATTAAGGGATAATTACACTATTGCTCTTGAGTTCTTCTTCAATGACATAGACATCCCTTCGAGTTTTTTATTAGACACTAACTTCCTCTAAAGTATCTTAAAATATATACAAACTTCCCTTTTTTTTTTTTGTTGTTAAGTATAGTTTGACAAAGAATTATTTCACGCATACATCAAACTTAGATTCTATCAAACGATTTATAATTTAGTGGTACTTATTAAACACTTGAGCTAACGAGCAATAATTATTTTCTTAAAAGATAAAAACCACTAAAAATTCAATCTTCATCCAATAAACAACCGAACATTACGACCATTGTTGCAGCTTTAAAAAAATTTGGGTGCATTAATTGAATCATAATGTCTCGTACATATACACATGTTGCATAAGAAAATTGGGTTTGTCTAACATGTGCAATATAATATTGCACATGTTAAGGTAACTAAAAGTAGTATCTTTTCATTGAAAACCAACAATTATTGATTAAAAGTTACATATTTAATATAAAAAACACAAGTTTCAAGTCAAAGTTACTACTTTGAACTTCTTAACATGTGCAATATTGCACATGATAGAAAAACCCAAGAAAATTAAAGGACACTGTCCGGCTGTTGTGTCATTTTTATCGAGGACTTTGGCCCACAATGTGTGTTGATCTTCGATCTAACAAAGTAGGGTTCTTCTTTGATACTATTTTTTGCTTACAATCAGTTTGTTGAATTTCCTTATCCAATAATTTGATGTGAGAAATGAACAAGAACGAAATCTATTATGTTGTTGCTTGGGGGGAAATAAGGAACCGAAAGCGACCACGCATCTCTTTATTTGTTATCTTCTGGTAAAAAACTTACGGATATTTAATAGTGTGTCAAATAGAATGGGAGGTTAATTTAAAACTACTGTATACCCGTGCCAAACAAGAAATAATTTTATTCGTTTAATTATTACCGGCAACAAACTCACGCTAAGCATGGGCCCGTGCTTTGTATGGGATGGACATCAAAGCAGGGGTTAAGCGTCAAAGCGCATTGCAATGTTATATGTGTTGAGAATATATGATTTTTTTTAGAGTAAATGATTACTTTGGTCCCTGACTCTACATCTCGTTGTCACAAAGATCTCTGACTCCGGATTAAATACAAAGTAGTCCCTGAATGTGCACTTCCATTATTAGTTTAGTCCCTGACGTTAAAAACTTCTGTTAAGTGATGAGGTGGCGTGCATGAGGTGTCATAACTCATAAGGACTAAAGTGAAAGTAGAAAATAGTCATTTTGGTCCCTGAACCGAAAATCAATATCCCAAAATTGAATCTCAAATCACTAAATCCCTAAATCCCGAATTTAATCCCCAAATCGTTAAATCCCTAAATCTCATCTAATCCCCTCTTTGTTCAAAATCAATTTCCTTTTTTTTATTGTTGTTAATCATGGGAGATTTGTGGTAAGAAAGGAACATAGTAAACTCCAAATCTTTTGTGGTGCCAATAAAAGAAGTTTAGTTTATATGATGTAGAATATTATAATTAAGGCTTAAATGCACTTTTGGCCCTCTATGTTTGCCATCGTAGCAATTTTGGCCCCCTAACAAAAACAATGCAATTTTGACCCCTTAATTTTGTCATGTTTAGGGAAATATGCTGTTTTGACTTCTTATCTTTGCAAAAATGTTGCGATTATGCCCCCTTTTATGGGACACGTGGCGGCTTCTCAACATAGTTGGGAAAATTAGGGGGTCAAAATTGCATTGTATTTGTTAGGGGGCCAAAATTGCTATGATGGCAAACATAGAGCGCCAAAAGTGCATTTAAGCCTATAATTAATTAATATTATGTCTCATGTCAAATGCCTCCAAACATTTGCTTAACTAAACATGATCGAAAATAGCTTCAACCATAACTTACTTTCTACTAAAAACACGTTTATCAACACATGCATATAGAAACATACTAATCAACTTCACTTCACTTACACTATAGAATGAGGGAAAGATTATACTTTTTGGAATTGAGGAGTAAAATGTGGTGATTTCTTATAAACATTAGAATTCAGTACAATCTAGAGAATTAACAACAACAAAAAAAGAAATTGATTTTGAACAAAAGAGATAATTAGATGAGATTTAGAGATTTGAGATTTAGGAATTTGAGGATTAAATTCGGGATTTAGGGATTTAAGATTCAATTTGCGGATATTGATTTTCAATTAAGAGACCAAAGTGATAATTTTCTACTTTCAATTAGTCCCTGTGACACTTCTTGCATGCTACCTCATCACTTAACAAAGTTTTTAACGTCATGGACTAAACTGATAACGGAAATAGACATTCAGGGACTACTTTGTATTCAGAGACCTTTGTTACAGCGAGGTGCATAGTAAGGGACCAAAGTGACCATTTACTCAAAAATTTATGATCATAAAACTCACGGTAATAATAAAAGGATAAATTACATAGACATTCTTGAGATATTTTTAAACAACACAATCACCCCCTCTAATTTTCTAAACACACTACTCTCCCCTTATTTTATTCAATTTCTTTCAATAACCTTGAAAATACACGATTTAATTCAGTCTTTTCGGTTTGATATATCTTGTATATGTTTTTTTTTTAAATCAAATTGAATGAAGTTTTTTTTCTGTAATGGAGAAACAATAACAACAGTTTTTTTTACCACCGCATAGAATCAAACACCGACAACTACAAAAGAGAGTAAAAAAGAATATATCCACCACATAGAATCAAACACCGACAGCTACAAAAGAGAGTAAAAAAGAATATATAAACGAGAAAGATTTTGGTGGATGGACTTTATGGTTGACCATGAAAAGAAAATAATATTTGATATATCCACTTACGAACTAGCTGCCAAACAGAATCAAACTGATTGCATAACAAGAAGAAATGAGCAGATGATTCGATTGATCCACACCCGCTGCACATAGCTAAGCATCATGCTGAATCACTCCCCTTCGAAATAAATTCGCCTTCGTAGGCAACCTATTCCGGAAGAGCCGGCAATCAGAAACCGAGACCTTAAGGGGAACATCTTTCCTTCAGAGAAGATCCGTAGACACCAAAGGGGCATTAGGAGTGAGAGGCGTTCCACAAGTGAGGGTGTGGTAAGCCCCTCTAACTGTATACCCCACTCTTGGGTCAGGTAACCAAGTCCAGACATCATCAACATTAACCTGCAGCACCACAGTCAATAATAATAACCTACACTCCCCTAACAACTCCTTCTCAAAGTTATGTTATTTATTTTTGTGATTATGAATCAGATCTAATTGAATAAATTTAGATGCAAAAATATGTATCAATGATAAACAATCCTTTTTTTTCTCAGTGAAAATATTGTTCATGTGTTTTATTAATTATCAACGATAATTATTTCTTCCATTTTTAATATTATTGATAAGTAAAATGTATTTATCTACGTTTTTTAGTAGAATTTGTTTTTATTAATATTTTTATAGTAATTATTTAATCAATTGTCGTTTGTTTATTGGATTACCTAAAAAAGAAAAACTCATAGGAAGGTAGTTATATTACATGCTAAAAAGGAAAAACTTATAGGAAGGTAGTTTTATTGTATCAAATAGATTTAGTACGACGTAAAAACATATGGACATCATAAAACTTATTTTTAATACATGTAAATTAAAAACATTGCTAATTTTTTAGAGAATTTATGTAAAAAGATAATCACTTTTTGGGTTGTTTATCCTAATGACAATCAGTTATTCAAAATAATAATTTAATTTGTTTGGATTTTTTTTGAAATAATTTAATTTGTTTGGACAGAACTATATAAAATGGATTTTCCGTTACAAAATTATACTTTTGAAAAGCTACTCTAATATCTTTTCATGTGTTGTTGTTTTAAGATTTTGTTTGATCTTTGTTTTATATAAAATTATAACAAACATATACTATGCTCTTTAAAGTGTTTTTTTTAAAATTTATTACAAACCCTATAGGGCCTGTTTATTACAAATTAAAATAAAAATGATTTTCACATTAATTTTTTTAGAGATTTTTGTAAAAAAAAATCAGAATATATTTTGTGTTTGTTTATCGTAATAAATCATTTAAAAAAATTAATTTAGTTTGTTTAGATCCACTAAAAGGAATTTTTTGAAAAAAAAAATGCATTAAAAGGAATTTTTGTTATAAAATCCCATCAATACAATTATTTTCTCTCTCATCTAAATATGATTTTTTTTTTGTTACAAAGACACACAAGGGTAAATATATGCTGGTTTGTCAAATGATTAGGATAGGGTAAAGTTATATTTTTCCTAGTCATTAACTTTCATAGTTAGAGAAAGAGAATTCGAGAATAGATTTATTTGTTAATTGTTTTTATTAATGAATGAAATTAGTGTAATTTTCCCTAATATTAATATTTAAAAGTTTAATTAACAAATTAGTAAAACCTAGTTACAACACCACAATAATAAGAATGATATCGTATTCGTAAAAAAAAGGAACAATGGGCAATTTAAAAGTTTATTTTTTCCTTAAAAAAAAGTTTACGTTTATTTATTTATCAAAATTATTTGAATGTAGTATATTATAAAAAAAAATAGTGCTAGTAACACTCTCTCCACAACCCACTTTCTTATTGACTTAAATCATGATGAATCTCACACTTTGAAAATGAGTTACGTTAAAAGCAGTGGGTCATACATTGGTTTCATCCAATAAGAAAATGAATGTTGAAGATAGTGTCTCTAACATTCCTCTTATAAAAAAATGGGTGTTGTTAACCGGTACCCCGGGGCATGGGTTAAGGAACAATAAATTTATGGGTCCTACTTATTTTACCTCAATCAAAGTGAGATTTTTGTTTTTTTTAACCAAAGGAAAATGTAGCCAGTGAAGCTACATTCCATGAATATATTCCACAAAAGAAAAGATTACAAAGGATAAAAAGAAGGACATAAAACCAAACCCTCAAAGGATCTAGCAAAACCTAAAGTTAGGAAAGCCAAGCTTATTCCTAACAAAATCTGCCAAAATCTGAGAAGGAACACCAGTGAACCAAAAGTGTGAAGATAAATCCAAACAAATGTTAGCAAGTTTATTTGCACAATGATTACCCTCTCTGTAAATATGAGTAACATTAAACCTAAATTTAGTCAACAAGTGCATAGAGTTATCCCATCTATTTCTAAGACACCAAGAAACTATTTTAGATGACTTGAAAGCTAAGAAAACCAACATGGAATCATTTTCTAGCCAAAGACTGTTCCAATTGTTAATAGAAGCTACCTCAATTGCAACCATGACACCAATTAATTTTGCATTCAAAGCTGAACCTATCCCAAGATTAACAGAGAAAGTGAGAAGACAATTAATACTATCTCATAGGCACAACCAAACACAATAGAAAAATGAAGACAATCTAACCGTTAATGTATCAGTTAACAGTTGGGTTATAACAAAAAAAATTCATAATTTAAATATTAATTTTTTTAAAGTACCACCCTATCTTTTTAGTTAAACTTTGCCATTTTAACTTCGTACTTAATGCTTATGACAACTTTAATTTTGTGTTTATATATTATATTATAGTTGGCTTAATAGCAGTTTTGCCCCCTATGTTTTAAGAAGTTGTGATTTTGGCCCCATAACAAAATAAAATACAAAACCGTCCTCTAAGTATTGCCCGTTTTGCAGTTTTAGCCTCCAAGCCAATTTTGACCAAGTCAAAGCACACGTGGATGCCACATGTGTATTTTTAATTTTTTTAATAATTAAAAAAATAAAAAAAATTATACACGTGGCCTCCACGTCAACTTTGACTTGGTCAAAATTGGCCTTGGGGCCAAAACTGCAAAAGGGGCAATGCTTAGGGGGCTGTTTTGTATTTTATTTTGTTAGGTGGCTAAAATCGCGACTTTTTGAAACAAAGGTGGTCAAAACTGCTATTAAGCCATTATAGTTTATTTCATTGGACCATCCAAACTTTTTTCACTCGCTCCGCCATGGGGAATGATAAGCCAAAGGTAGAGGATCGCCACAAAAAACTTGGTTTCTTTATAAGATCAAAACCTGGTCCAATCCAGAACCAAAAGAGCAATTCTCACAATTACACAAAGTGTAAAATTTTAGGGGTTAATAGTGCTTTTCACCCTTGTAATATAGACAATTTTTGGTTTTCGCGCCTATAAATTTTTTGGTTTAATTTGCATTGTTGTAAAACTTTTTTTTTCATCTGGAAAACACCACTCCTCCATCCAACTCATCAAATGCGCATATGTGGCGCTGACTTGGTTTTTTTTTTAATTGTCCACATCAGATTTTATTTATTAAAATATCTGAAAATTAATTTTCAAAAATAAAAAAATCCATAAAATCAGAAAAATATTCATATTTTTTTCCAAAATTAGAAATAAAAAAGTTCATTTTTTAAACAAAAAATATAAAATTTGGAAAATATTTTTCATAATAAAAAAATACGTAAATAAAAAATTTCCTTAATGTTTTTATTTTTAAAAATTAATTTTCAAATTTTTTAAATTATTTTTATTTCTAAATTAATGTTAATGAAACAAATGCCACGTGTACCCTTAAAAAATAAAATTAATTATACAATCAGCACGCCACATAAGCATATATGTACAGTCAGCATGCCACACAGTGTACCACGTCAGCAAATATGCACAGTCATATGGGGGAGGGATGTTTTCCGAAGAAAAAAAAGTTTTACAAGGATGCAAATCAAACCGAAAATTTTATAGGGGCGAAAACCGAAAATGGCCTATATTACAGGGGTGAAAAACACTATTAACCCAAATTTTAACGTTCTTCTTTCTTGCAAGAGTTGCACACCTCTTTATATAGGAATGATTGCAAAATGAAACTCCAGTAAAAAGAAAACAAAAGGAATTCAGCCATGAATGATATTGATTGTTTTGTGGCTGAGAAAAGCTACAAAATAAAGAAAAGATAGTAGGGAATCAGAATGGTGTTAAATGAGGAAGTTTCAAATTGATTTCATGGATCAACAGCAATTTATTTTATTTCCTTAACTCACACCTTTTTTTCATTCCTTTTCCTTATGCTTTTAGATGCCCCTTCTCTCTCTTTTTGATCATAGTTGACTCTCCTTGATTCAACCTTTATTTGCACAAAAGGAAACACACCACAACGTTCCATTTAAGGATTTAGAAGCTTTAAAATGGATTAAACGCACAAAATATTCAAACATAGTGTTTTTGACCTAAAAATTGGTCCCTTATACTTTTATTTCATCACAATTAAAATAAAACATCAAAGTGGGTTAAAAAGCTCTTGAATGACGTCATTATCATCTCCTATCTCCTCTCTTATCTCCTATCTATACATTTTAACATAGTCTAAATAGCCAATCCACATGGTAATCTAAAATTTTATATCAAAGTCAATGCCACATGTCATCAATTTTTGCAAACCATTGAAACAAAAAATATCATTGACTTATACATAATAAATTCACATTAAACTTGTTCGATTTTTTGTTGTTGTTGGATGAAACAATTCAAATGGATTTTTTCATATAGTAAGCCATTCAAATATCGCTGACATATACTTAACTAGACTCTTGACCCGTGCTATCGCACGGGTCCTACCGAGAAGAAGTTAAATGAATAAGTCGCAACAATGTAAACATATATAGTTAATAGAAGTTTTAACAAAATTTAAAAATATGTTCCCTTCTACGACAACAATAGCAACAA
>Ga0315913_1004554_pt1 | contig 16784 bp, 10 predicted proteins | sample MpolsnodulesMG_FD_207736 | JGI IMG/M metagenome (GOLD analysis project Ga0315913, IMG submission 207736) | Medicago polymorpha root nodule microbial communities from Los Angeles, California, United States - small nodules | ecosystem: Host-associated > Plants > Roots > Nodule | place: USA... | reverse complement strand
TCAGCGAAAGTATTTTACTTATTTATATTCAAATATATAATAATTATTACATTATTTATGATGATATTGATGGTTAGAAGATTTAAATAAATAAATAAAAGTTGTAGCCAATATATAAGAATAAATTTAAATATCAAAATAAATGTAACAAACACGAATATATATAAGTCTGATTTTTTCCTTTATCGTTTAAAAAGTGTAACAAACTAGATGAATATATTTATGCTTACTTTTTCATTATCCCAATTATACCCTTAAACAATTTTTTCTATAATAAAGATGGTTGTTAGTGTCATTAAAAAAAAAGAATTTAAATTTTTTTGTTATATTGTTGGTGTCATTGAAATAGATAATCATGGTTAGTTTGGTTTGTTATAACTCGAAAGCAACAAACATTTATATTTTTAGTTTTAATAAAATTCAAAATTTCATACAAAAACACCGTTCATAATTTTCAAACGTTAGCGTAATAAAAAGTGCGGAAAGACGGGTACGTGAGTGCCCATCTTTTCGCTAGTTAATTATAAAAGAGTGAGTATTAGAGAGTGTTGTTATATACATTGATGCAGGATGGTTTTCTTAGTAATTTAGTAGTATTTATTATTACAGCATAATTTTGTTATTTGTTTGTTTTATTTTTAGTTTGTTATTTGGCGCTTGCTAGCCTACACTTCCGACGTTGGTTTTTATCTATACTAATATATACACGTTGGTTTTTATATATACGAATATATATAAGTCTGGTTTTTTCCTTTAACGTCGTAAGAGCCATAACTTTTATTCTCAATAAGATTTTAAAATCTTATTTTCACAAGTTTGTCTCTTGTGAATTTGTTCTTTTCAAGCTAGGTTTAGCGCTTATTAGCCTACACTTCCGACGTTGGTTTTTATCTATACTTTCAACGTCATACATCTAATTACCTATACTTGTCTTGTCCCACTTCTAGTTTAACAAGAGTTGCCGATATATTCAGTGACGTTTTCAGAGTTCTTTTCGTTTTTTACCCCTCCCTCGTTGTTCACCATCCTGATCATGTCTGAGGTATTTTCATTCTTTTTTCGATTCTAGTTGATAATTCAATCTGTTATATGTGTTTGTTCGACATATTCAAATTTATGAGATTAGGGTTTCAAACCTTTTAATTATGGCTTTTTTTTTTTTACTAAGAAGAAAAGAGTAGAAAGCCCCAAGGGAGAGCTTCCTCATGGGGAGAAGAAGGAAAAGCCGTTTTTGGGTAACCCTAGCTAACTCCCACTTGGTCAAAGAAATCTTTTTTGCTATTTTGTTTCTTCTATTTAATTTGTTGCATTTTCTTATGTATGCATTTTCTCAAATAACCTCACTTTTGATTTCTTATTTGATCAACACAATACATACATAAACAGAAGTTGCTCAGAATCAAACTACGGGTAGCACAGAGAATAGCTTTCCGCCTCTTCAAAGGCCTGTTCGTAAACCAATGAAACTTAGTAAGGCAAGTTTTTCTTGAAGTCTCAACAAAGTTTTTGGGTCCTTTAACAATGCTTTTGACACAAGTTTCACAATTTTAGTTTCTGTGCATATTTTAATTCTTTAGTGTTTTAACCTGCGAAGCACTCGCAAGGCGTGAAGTCAATCGTGCTAAATGGAGGGCTTTACGTGACAAGGTTGCCGCAGATGAAAATTGGTGCAGAGAAATTTAAGGAGATCTATTTAGAGGTTATGGGGGAGCCTTTTCCAGAGGTTAAGGAGGAATATGAAGAAGAATAAATGGAGGAGTTACTCAAGTACTTCTAAATATGTGTGTTAATTAGTGGGTTATCCTATAGTTGTTATGCATTTTTGGTGTATTCTGCTGTTTGATTCCAGTTCTTGTGTAACACAGACCTTGTTTTGCTAATCTTTGTGGCACATACTGTGCTTCATGATTAGTCCCTCATGTTTTGATTTCTTTAATACTATTCTTTTTACTCTGAACCATAGACCAAATTTTTATTTCTCTATGTATGATGACTTCTTTTCACGAAATGGATAAAATTTCCTACTTTATATTTGTATCATTTTAGAATGAATTCATTCTCTTTTTAATCTACAAAGTAGTTTTACAAAAACCAAACTGTATGTACACAAGTGAACTTAGTCTTTTCATTCCTATAAAAACTATTTCCATACAGGGGTGGGTCTCGTTCTCCTTTTCCAAAGTTTGTATTATTGTGATGATATGTGAGGAACATCAACGATTGACTTAAGTCAAATATCACTTCCTTTTAATTTATTGTTTACTCACATGTCAATAAAAAAGGATGGTATGTGAGTTTTAAGTGATAAAAATCTATTTAGTGAAGAAAAAGAAGAATCTATAAAGTAATATAGCACAGGATAACAATATGAATATTGTTTCCATGAACAAAAATCACTTGATACGGACATTGCAATATGCATGTAGGTTGGAGATTCAAATAATTTGAAGCTTATAATTATTTGCATTGAAAATGAATGACACGAAACATCAAACGTTAGGGCCGGTCAAATAATTTTTAAAAGTAAGCGAAGTCTAAAGAAGTTTTGAATATATTTGGCTATTTTTGTTCAACTATAAGGTCTTTCTGATTGTAAAATTTAATGTAAAATAGTTTATTATTTGGTGGCCTAAAGCGAGGAGGACTTTAGTGGCCCTATCAAACGTAACATTGCACAATCTCAAGCCATTGGAGATTAGTCATGTTATTAATTACATTAAGAAAGGAAATTAGAGCCAAAACTTGCTATACTGTTCCATTGATCATCATAGAATCGTCTACTTTACTGATATTTACATTCTTAACCATGAAATCAGTGAAAATATTTTATTTATTATTGTTTAATAAAAAATTTTGACATCGACCCGAACCTTGACAAATGAGGGTTTTCACCGTTGAAGCGTACTTGAGTGCTGAACAAATTGTCCGTTGTTTCAGATCTACACAATAAGAAACTAAAAACATTTCATCAAACACTTAGAGTGCAAATTATACATAAACCCTATAACTCAAAACTATAACATAAACATGCAAACATTTAAACAATTAAGCAATACAAGTCATTTACATGTAAACATTGTATCATTTCTTGCCAAACAAATCAAAATTTAAACAAACCGTTAAACTAAACAATTTCTAATTTAAGAGGAAAAATCTAACATATAAACATAAAATGTTAATGGTGTTTGATTATGAAAACTTGTTATTGGAGTGTTGTTTGTTTTGAACTTGAAGAAATTATGGATTTGGTTGATTTGAGAGAGTTTTTGGGGATTTTAGATGTGAAAGAGAAAATGAGTTGCGGTCCGATCTTTAAAAGGACACACAACGTGACTTAACTCACGCTGACCTTCAACGTGACTTAAGTCACGTAGGTTGTATTTCAGCGTGACTTAAGTCCCGTTGCATTTAACATCTGTGTGACTTAAATAACGTTGGAGCATTTTCAGAAATTCAGTTGGGAGTGAACAAAACTTAATGGGAGAAGAGCAATTTTCTTAATGTAATTGATTCATTGAAAGATATTGGGTTAGATATAATTCTTTAATATATCTTGCAATCCAATTTATGATGGTGTTAAAACATTTAGATGCTTTTTTTAAGACACACTCAAGTGTGATTTCATATTTTCATACATTTAGGAATTATAGTAAAAACATTAAAAAAAAATTAACAGTTAATCAAATATTGTTTGAGCATCGTATAATTGTTCAACAACAAAATTTAATATCTTTGGTGGTACCGTGGTAGTGTTCGGCGGTGAATTTAGCAACAAAAAATATCGCTGGGGTCAACTATAAAAAAATAAAATATTTTAAATCCAACGTATTAAATTGAAGGATAAGATATGTTTTTAGCCCTATAAATTATAATAGCTTTTTAGGTTAAGACCTTGCAAAAAAGTTAATCAATTTATGTCTTGATTTTTAAAAAACTTACAATTTTTTTTTTCAGCCTTGAATTTAATCACTGTAACAAAAAATTAAGGATTAAAATTAAACAAAATCTTGGAAACTTAACTTAAAAATCGCAAATGTTGTAGAGATTAAAAACAAAATAATCCAAAAATTAACCAATACAAGAAAATTAACTTTGAGCGGCAACAAATGATAAAAATTGACAATAACTATTTAGAAAATTTGGACAAAATATGTTTATAAAAACCAATTTTATCCATAATTAATTGTTTATGAAATAGATTAATAATGTTTTTTCCGATGTAAACATATATAAGAAATAGATTAATAATGTTTTTTCCGATGTAAACATATAGATTATTTGCAAGAAACTCATTGCCTATTTAATATGTTTATGACTACCGTCATTAATAATTTTTATTGTTGACAAAATTTTCTCTATAGTTGTTATTGAGACCGAAAGTACCAAACGAATACACATAAATCTATCAATCATTTAGTAATTTTTTTGCAACTCAATTTGTATAGGATAACTCAATGTTTATTATTTGAGGTAACCAGATATAAATACATACCAACCCAATCAATACAAGAATAATATTTTTTTGGGTAGCCAAGGCTACCTCTTGTATATGAAAGGCCACCGGTAGTGGTATGTTTTTGTTGTACATATTTGCACATGAAAGTTACATCCCTCATTTCCGGGACATACACTTGCAAAAGCTACTTCTGTCTCATATATAAGAAAAGATTATTTTTTTAGATTCATTGAATAATTAATGTATCTAGTTTATATTGTAAAACAAATATATTAATTATTCAATGAACATAAAAAAATAATTTTTTATTATATATAAGACCGGAGGGAGTATGAGAGTTGATATGTATTTATATTCCATTATGCAATATTGCAGTTTTCGTATGAAATTTTGAATTAATAACAATAAATTTAAGGATAAATAGTCGTTTTCGTCTCTGAATGTGTAATAAACAATTAGAATAGTCTCTCAATATATTGAAATTCCAAAATAGTTTATGATTATGCACTCTATTAATCAAGCAATTATCAAGCAAAATCACAAACAATAAGAAATCAGGACAACAGTGCAATTGGTGGTTATCAACATTAATAATATTTTAAGGGCCGATAATTCCATTACAGAAATCATTTTTAATTCTTGAGTTTGGATTCATTTGATATGTCATGTATAAAATAATACTTTCACTTTGCACTTTCTAACTAACATCTTGGTGAGTGATGTTTATCCTATTCGAGTATTCTTATCTCAAGTATATTGGACAGGGACATATGTTTCCAAACATTATTTCATCACATTATCTCAAGATTTTTGGTAGTTTGAGATGATGTTGTTGGGAAAGAGATAGGGTAGGTAGAATTGTGTGTGAAGATGTACAGATGTTTACATTTTTATTTTCAATAGATCTAGACCATTGTTTAAATTTAATAGTAATTTTTTTATATTCGATGAGGGACTTGATTGAACCTTCACCTTAAAAACCACCTAAAATACTGCATCCCTCTCATTTATATATCACTCCAACAAACATAACTTAAAAAATATTATGACTCAAAATCAACTAGTCCAAGTTGCACCCATCTAATTGATGGTGTAAACTAAACACCATTCTAACAAAAAATAACTTACAACATATTTTAAGGTTCTTCGAAAAGTCTCAACTAACATAAACTAATTTAAAAGTCAAAATATCAAGTTTTTCAATGCAAAGTTGCTCTTTTTGAGTTATATAACACGTATCTTTATGACATAAGTTATCAAAATTAAAAAAGATAACTTAAATCATGAAAACAAGAATACCTTACTTTCAAGAAAAAAACAAAAAGGCAAAACCAGCACTTTATCCGGGAGATAAGAATCTCATATTCTTCTGAGTATCGGCACAATAAAGCCCAGGGTACTGTCCACGCTCTTTCTTGTCAAGTAATTTTTTGATCTTTTTCACCAACTTCTGGTATGTAATTTTGCCCTTATTTCCCGAGAGAACTTTAATGAGGGCATGTGTGAAGTCAGATCCATATCCATTCCATTCTTCGATGTATCCCCAATAAGCTATCTCACGACTCTGGCATGCTGAAACAAGAACTCCAAGAGGTCTGCCTGAGGGATCGCCAAATCCTGGGTCCCTTGGCGCTGAATCACCAAAGATTGCTGGATTGTTACAGCTATAACCAATCTGTTCTGGAGATCCTTCCAGAATACCTCCTGAACTGCAAGCATCAATCAACATAGTGAAACCACAGCCTTTGGGGACTTGTTCTACCTGATGACGAAAATCAGTATCTGCACACATCATTCATAAAATAGTTGAAAATTAGTTGGTAGCTGATAGCACAGACCATTCGTAAAAAAAGTTATTACTTTGATACTTATATCAAGCACAAACAAAAAAACATGAGAATTCTGACTTAGTGAGACACAAGGAGGTAAATCTCTATATCCTAACATCACCTCTAATCCCTCAAGTATCTAAGATGTCATTAGCACCATTAAAAATCTAAATCTAAATCTATATGTAATCAAAACAACATTCTATCAAAATCAAGTTCTAAAACTACTCAAAATGGACATATCATAAAAAAAAGAAAAAAGGATAATGTAATCAAAATTTATAATCGTTTGGTGTGCACAGGGCCGTTTTCGAGATTTTGGTGGTCTAGGACGAACCTACAATTTGGGTCCTAACTAATAAATATATATAAACATCAAACTTGATACAAAAAACTAAACAATTTTTTTAGGGCCTAATAGACCCGTAAAAAAATTTGAGACCCAAATTTTGTACTTATTTTATGGAGCTTAGGGCGGTCGCCCTCTTCGCCCTGCCTCAGATACGGCCCTGGGTGTGAATGATAGGATAATGACATCATGAACATTTATCCTACATGTGATTAATCGTTCATCTTAAGTATTTATGAACCTTTCCTTCCATATGTGTAGTCTAAGTCTACATAGGTTGCTTAATGAACAAGACGAGACTGTATGGCGTCTTTCGACATAAAAATGTTTTAAAGTGAAAATAAACGCAGTAAATGCAAGATAAAAGTGCTAAAAGTTAACATTGCAAAAACTTAAAGAAAAGATAAATTGCATTGCATTAAAAATAAAGGTGGTTCGACAAATCCTTTACATACATTCTGTATAACTCTTTTCTCTCGCGCCGGCCTTCGAGTGTTGTAGAATTTCTATAAGTGATTTGCGACCCAACTCGAAAAAACCTAACTCCATGATTAGTACTTCTTCCATGTAGACAACCGCTTCTTTTTGAAATTCGAAATCTTTCCGCTTCAACAGGAATTGTTTGGCTTCGACGGTATTGCATCCTTGACTCACGTCTTGTCGAACTCTAGGGCTTTTGGACCCTTTCACACTAAGTTCAACATCTCGTCGAACTCCTCAAATTGAAGGAAAAGACTTCGATTCCTGCAGAGATAAAAGTCAAACCGCATTAATTGAGCCTTTTAAAAATGGGAAATGTTAACTTGTGCCCTCAAGACACAAGTTAATTATTCAAATATAGAAATAATTTATTGAAATATGTGCAATGTATTTAATCTTTAACTTTTTAGTCAATTAAATGCACAATTTTATGGAATACTTTTTCTTTTGGGTTTCTTAACATGTGCCCTAAGGGTACAAGTTAACACTACCCTTTAAAAATACATGCTAACACCTAGTCAATCAGATTAGAAGAACAAGACCTAGTCAATAATATTTAATCTAGAATAATATTTTATCTAGACATAATCATTTGATACCAACACACCAACAAAGATATGGACGGAGTATAGGAGGTTTGTGGCATTCAATTGTGAAGTTAAATAAGTGGGACGAGAAAATAGACAAAAATTATTCATAAAGGTTGCCACATGAGACTAGGTGGTGGAAGTAAAATAAAATTTTGGGTTGACAAATGGTTAATTGCCTACTCACTGAAAGAAATTTATCCTAGACTGTTCTCATCATCAGCACAATAGGAGGATGTGATGAGTAGCATGGGCTTTTTGTAGGATGGTAAGTGGCACTGGAACTTGTTGTGGTAAGTGGCACTGGAACTTGTTGTGGAAAAGGCAACTGTTCCAATGAGAATATGAACTAAAAGATCTTATGAATCTGCTACAAGCTGCTATTCCATCAGAAAATGAAGAGAATAAAATGTGGTGGGGTTTGGATAATCATGGTAAATTTTCTGTCAAGTCTTTTTCTTTGGCTTGTTGGAAATAAGATAGCTCAATCAATAACGATCGACCAATACCATCAGTATTGAGAGGGGTAGCTGCAGTAGCACCTCCGTGTGCTGAAATGTTGATGTGGTTTGTGTTGAAGGGCAGGTTAAACACAGAGTAGATTAAAAAGGTTATAAATTATTAATGAAGAAGGAGAAGACTCTTGCTGCCCATTCTGTAAAAAGGAGGGGGAAACCATTGGTCATTTGTTCTTACACTGTAACTTTAGTTGGAGAAATTGGATGGAGAAACCATTCAGGCTTTTCTTGCGTAAGTTTGTGTTGGTGTTCTTTGACGATATTTTGGTGTATAGTGTTACATGGGCTGACCATTTACAACACTTGTTTTGTTGCTTATCAACAAAAATATGCTTTTGGTCAAACACAGGTGGAGTATTTAGGCCATGTAATTTCAAAGGAAGGGGTAGTCGTGGATCCTAGTAAAGTAAGTAGTGTACTTCATTGACCTATTCCCAAAAATGTAAAAGGGATGGGAGGATTTTTGGGTTAACGGGGTACTACCGGAATTCATTGCTAATTATGGGAAAATAGCAAAGCCGTATTGCATACTTTAGCAAGGCCTTTTTCTGGTGCTAAATTGTGCAAGTCAGCGTATGATAAGGAGTTGATGGCATTGGTTTTGGCTATTCAACATTGGAGACATTATTTACTTGGTAGGAAATTCATAATCTAATATGATAAAAAAAGCTTAAGGCTAATCAACAAGAGTGGATTGCTAAGTTCCTGGGCTTTGATTTTAAAATCATCTATAAGGTTAGAGTGGAACATAGACCCCAGATGCACTATCACGTCAACATGAAAAGCCTGAAGCGAAAATGATGGTGTCCTATCTTTGGCAGCAAGGGAAACAAATACAAGATGAGGTCAGATACTCGGATCCGAACCTGTTCTAAAAAAGGCTATACGGCGAAAGGCCTGGTGCTGTTATACAAAAAACAGTTGGTTATCCCTTCAAATTCACCCATGATTGATGTTTTGCAGCAGGAAATCCATTCTTCTCCTAGTGAGGGTCACTCGAGTATCTTACGCACTTATCGGTGCATGGCTGGTACCTTATATTGGCAAGGAAAGAAGAAGATAGTGCAAGCATTTGTTTAGGCCTGTGATACTTGTCAGTGACAAAAATATACAGCTACAACACCAAATGGGTTATTACAACCATTACCCATCCCTGTTTTGATTCGGAGCGAGATCTCAATGGATTTCATAACCGTATTGCCCAAAAGCAACGGCTATGAAGCTATTTTGGTTGTGGTGGATCAACTATCAAAATTTAGCCATTTTGTCTCATTGAAACATCTTTTCACAACCCGTTCCATGGCTGCCACTTTTAAGAAGAGAAGTTGTGAGGTTGCACGGTGTGCCGAACGGAGTCCATTTTGAGCGACGGAGACCCTTTGTTTGTAAATATCTTTTAGAAAGAATTGTTCAAACTGTTTGGGACAGCCTTAAAAATGTCTTCAGAATACCATCGACGTCCAAGATATCAATTGAGACGGGATAAATGGATTCTAGGACGAACCGATAAAATCCAAATCTCACTAGTAGGGATTCTAATGATTAAGAATAGAATCGGATACATGTGGGATGAATATTTGAGATCTCATAAAATCAAATTCTAAGACTCGCTCAGTATCACCATTTAAAATCAAATTCTAAATTCTAAATGCAATCAAAACAACAGTTTATCAACATTCTATTTATAGAAGTATTCAAAATGGATATCGCATAAAAACAAAAATACACCAAATATTCAAATGTGTGTTAAAGTATCCCACATCGGATAAGAGAATTATAAGTGAAGGCAATCCTCGCCTCACAAGCCGGTTTTGTAGGGTTGTGTTAGGCCCAACCACAATTTCAAAGATGATATCAGGACCTCCTCCAACATCCGTTGGGTCACCTGCTGTTAGGTTTCCGCTATCGGTCTGCCCATCAATTATAAAATAATTGTACACTATATGTTGAGAGTATCGTTAGTTAGGATAACCAACTATTAACTAGAAGCAGTAGTCTTTGTTTTTTTTATATTTTTTAGAATAAGCAAATTTTATTCACATCGAGAGTGTACAAGAAGCACAACAAACTCGCGGGCAAGGAAAACAAACAGAGGTCACCGATATACCGGAAAACCCGAAACCAACACTCTAAAAACTGGCCCAAAAATCTGCCCTGCTATCAACAAACAGCAGCCGAACCTAGCTGCTATCAAAACAGAAAAACCGATGCTGTCATATACAGCAGTAACAGCAGCACCAAAACAGTCCCGCACGCGCCGAATACCACAGCTTCAGCCTCGAAAGCACAACAGACCACGGCAGCCCTACCACAACAGACACTCTATAGGGTTCCACTGCCACTCATAAAACAATTAAGCCGATGTTTGCAACCGACTTAACCCCCATCTCCACGACAGAACCTTAACCTTTTCCACAACCTCCTCCACATCACGCGTCAAGTTATTAAAAATTCTGTCATTCCTGGTTTTCCAAAGGGTCCACACAACCGCATGCCAAATCAATCTCACACCTTTACGGATCTTTTTATTACTAAAGACTCCAACCCAACAATCCCACATGACAAAGAGGTTTGGCGGAGTCAGGAACATAAAACCCAGCCAGTACATAACATCATCCCATACCTTCATCGCCACCGGACAATGTAGGAATAAATGAATAGCCGATTCAACCACATCATCGCACATTACACAGACTAGAGGGGACTCCGGAGGAAGAACTTGCCTATGGGCTAGATTCGCTTTCGTTGGAATCCTATTAAGAAGAAGTTTCCAAGTGAATGCCGCCACTTTGGACGGAACCGCACTCCTCCAAATCCGAGAAAACACCCGGCCTTGGTCCAAAGGAAAAGATCTATCGTCAAGCATCACACCCTCCAACTTCTTGTACATAGATTTCACCGAGAACTTTCCCTCATCTTCCAACCTCCACCACCAAACATCCTCCGTTTGGCGTCCCGTAAACCCTTCCAACTCAACCATCAACGCCGACAGCATCTCATTCTCCCACACAATCAGGGAACGACGCCAAGAAAAATACCAACCACCTCCCAACGTGGAACCAACCCTCAAGTCTCCCACCTTCGCCTCCTTTTGGTTTGATAAAGAGTAGAGACGCGGGTATTTAACCCGGAAAGGAAGATCCCCTCCAATGCACCTCCCAAAAGCTCGTGTTCGCGCCATTCCCCACCCTTCTCGTAATTTCGGAGTTGAACCAATTTGAACCATCCAACCTCACTAACTCCCTCCACCATCTAGACACATACCCCGGCCAAACGTACCCCTCCTCCACCAATAAACCTCGAGCCGTCGTACCATACTTTTCAACCAAAACATCCTTCCAAAGAGCATTCTCTTCATTTAATAGCCTCCATCTCCACTTAGCCAACAAACTCAAGTTCACCGCTCTAACATCCCTCACCCCCAAACCCCCCTCCTTTGGATTCGCACAATCTTCTTCCACACCGTCGAAGGCATCTTCATATAAGACAGGTAGTAGATCGGAATAGAATTCAAGACGGAGTTTAGAAGCACAATTCTCCCACCAAGACTAATGAACTTGTTACCCCAATTATTAAGTCTACGGTTTAACAAGTCCAATAGCGGTTGCCAAGTTGCACACCTTCTGGAATTCGCCCCCACCGGCAAACCTAAATATTTAAAAGAAAGAGTGCCTTCACTACAATTCAAAAAATCGCATGCCATATCCATAAAATCCCGGTCACCGTTAACCCCTATCAAGCAACTTTTAAAAAAGTTAACTTTCAACCCGGAAGCCACCTCAAAACCCCTTAATAACGCTTTTAAGGTCCAAAGATTCTCCATTTGTATTTCCAACTACAAAGAAATGTATTCTATACCTCATAAGTTGTGATGCTATAGACTTAAATTTTAAAGAGAGTTCCAATCATATCTTAAGCAATAAGCCTTGAATTCCAATCAACACAAAACCATTTTGATTTAATAAGAATTGCCACGGGCATGAAACTACTAGCCTTGAATCCATAAACTAGTATCTCAATCAAGACAAATTACAAAATGCAAATACCACCACAAACTGATGCAATGGCAGCAACATGCATTGCTGCATACAATTAATGCCTCCAGCTCCAAGAATAATCATCAATGAATAACATTCTCATATCAAACAGTGAATGGTGTGTTTCCAAATCAAGAAATATGAGGCTTCAAGTAAAACTGGTAAGCATAATGCATGTTCCAATTCCAAATAAAGTCTTCTCATACCAAAAGCAAAACCTTCAAAAACAAGATTCTATGTCTAGTAGTTCCAACTGTACTACTCAACCGCTAATCCAAATCGAGAAAACTATATTGGAAACTTTGTGAAACGGAGCACAAACAACTAATAGAAGGAAGAACTCAACCTGACATATTTGAACTAGGGAAGGTGCCAAATTGTAACTGAAATATGCAGCACCAAATGAATCCTAGATCGTGCGGTATCAAAATTAAAAGAGAACTGAAACACCGGCCTCATTCACTATGTCAGAACAATGAAAAACATGGCAGAATGTAATTGTGTAATCACCAATCGCTACATATAAAAGCAGCAACAAGAGCTTTCATAGACATAGCCAAGAAATCTTTGATCAATAGCAAGCTAAATTGATCCAAATACAACCTCTGATGCATATGTATCTCCAACCAGAATTCGTATATGAATTCTTTGGCAACATAGAATTTTCAAGCAAAACCAAATCTATCCATCAGCTTGAAAATCCCAATTTGAATCAGTGTTGAACAAAAATATGATCAAGAAACAGTTAAACTGACAAGAACGCTGAGCCAAATAAAAGAGATACCGGTTCAGATTGAAATCAAATTGAAGACAATGCGATCAAAATTGCTACCGCAATGGGAAAAGTCAGAATAAAATTGCCATAGAAACACTCGTGATCGCAATCGTATGAACAGGAACAAACTCAACAAAAAGACTCAAAAAAATTCATAAGACTGAGTTTCGATCGATAAGAATGTCAACAAACTCGAATCAAACATGAAGTTGAGCTAAAACTTGGATCCCAAACAAGATCAATGAATGAGAGAAATCAAAATGATACCAAATTTGTTCTGATACATGTTAAAAGTCGTATCGATGAACATGAAAATGAGAGAGAAAGTAATGATTGAAATAGAAATGATACAAAATGAAAAGAATAGTTCAAAATGAGTCAATCACATTCACATTACTTTTATAGTAACTATATTAACTATGCTAGCTAACAAGTGATCCTAACTATCTATACTCTCAACACTGCAAACTACTAGTTAAATTCTAAAAAGAATAATATAAGCTGAGTTAGTATTACCAACTGAATTAAGCATGCATATGAAAATTATCAAAACAATTACCTTGTACATATGTTCCTTTGTCACCATCGATGCTAGCAATGATATACTCCACATGACCAGAATGGTTATCATAAATCATTGATTTCGCGTAATTACCGTGGCCAGAAAAGTACACTAGCAGCGAGTCCCCAGCCTTTGCATTCACAATCAACTCAGCAAGATTCTCTTGTATCAGAGTAGCATTGATTTCTCCATTATCATCGCGCAAAACTGTGATATCATCGGATTTGAAATCACAGTTTTCAATCAAGCAATCCTTCAACTTCGTAACATCGTTCCCGGAACATGGTAACTCATGAAGCGTACCAGGATACCTTAAACCTATGAGAAATGCTTTTCTTGCCATTATGAAATGTTAATGAAAAAACTAAAGCAAAAAATCAAGGATGAACTTTATGGAGCGAGGAAAGAAGGAAACGGGGAAAGAAGCGAAAATATGAAATGAAGAGTTGAATGCTGCTATTGCCGCGGAGTGAGCTTTATGGAGACATTTATGAACGGGTCAGAGACATTATGTACGGGTCAAAATATAGGGAACGGGTTGTATTGTCTTTTTAACCAAAGCCCATCAAATTGGCTATGGACATGTTTAACATTTCTTTTTAGGCCCTCCCAATATCTCTTAAGCCCCCAAATATTCCATTTTTACCCCATATTCTATACATCCTGTATATATCTCCCAAAAGGTGTGAGAGATAAATAAAGTTTGCTTTCTTCCGGGAGATAACTCCAGGATATGGAAAGACATTTGCATCTTGGTTATGTGCTATGCATTGTGTTGATGGAGGTTCTTTTTAGGAATTATGACAAATGTCTTCTTAGACTTAATACATGTGAGGTTCAATCTCCATTATTAATAATACTTGTGAGAAGATTTCTGTAAATGACGAATGAGAAACAATTAGCAACTTGCCAAGACAGTGTTTGATTTTTGAGGTGCAAATGTTTCTTTCCACCTACTTATGTTTTATAACTTCTATTCCCTAACTTTGTGCTAATTTTGAAATGATGGCAAAAACATGTTTTCCAACCAATTTGCATCTTGTTTATGTGCTATGCATTGTGATAATGAAGGTGCTTTTTAGGAATTATGACAGATGTCTTAGTGTTATTCATTGTGATGATGTCAAATACATGCTTTCTACCTCCAGGAGTTGTCTCCGTAACAAAGTGAACTTCCGGGACATATATACAGAATGTATAGAATATGGGGTAAAAATGGAATTTTGGGGGGCTTAAGATATATTGAGGGGGCCTAAAAAGAAATAATCGGACATGTTAGTTGTTCAAATTTTTATGGAAAATTGTTGTTCACGCATCAAAGTATGCTAAGAAACACTAAAAAATTACGCATTTAACCTCATGGGTAGTTAACTGCCGCTAGTTGAGTTTATCGGTAGTTAACTGCTGATACGTCCCTAATATTGCTGATTACATAAACCTACTCCTACTTAATATTTCATCATCACCTTTTTTTTCCCTCTTCAATCAAAACCCCCAAATCAATTTTTTTTCCCACAATCTTTGTCCAAAATCATTGTAGCAGCAAATCCTAGAAGGTTTCAACACACTTTTGACGTCAAAAAACAGGTAATACATCTTTTAATCGGTTTATTTTTATTGATTTTGCTGACATTTTTTTAAAAACACTGACATGCATGTATCGGTACTTAGCTACCGGTGTATGGGCTCATCAATAGTTAACTGTCGATGGGATTTCGGTAGTTAACTACGGATATGATAGTTAAAATAACGCAGTTACTGCCTATTTTTTTGGTTTTTTTAGTTTCAATTAATTATGAAATTTATGTTATTGCATTAGTTATTTATTTATTCATAGTTATGTGTTGTTTATTTATAGTTATGGTTGAAAACGCAAATGATGATTCGGTTGAGACAAAACCTATTTTTGTCAATAATTTATGGAGATGTCACGCCGCCTAAGGTTGAAGTCAAACCAAATATTGATGGAGCTTCCGTCCATGTTGAAGTTTCATTATATGCTGACTCAAATGTAGTCCCATTTGATGCCAACGAAGTTGAAACGGCTCAATATTTTCAAGCGAAGTTAAATGGAAAGATAATGATAACTTGCTTAATTGGGTACGTCATCAAGCAAATAGGGCGGGATTTACAATTGTTATACGTAGATCCAATTTGATCAATCTAATGTTGCAATTATTGTGTGAAAGGAGTGGCGAACACAAAGTGCCGAAATAAAGATTGAAGCATGAGGCAACGGGCTCAAGAAAATGTGGGTGTATGTTCATCGTTGATACCTTCGCACAGACAGAAACCTCTTCGTCGCTGCAAAAGCCTTCGTTGCCGGTGTAATTCTCGTTACAGGCTCCATCCACATGTTATCGGATGCTACAGAAGCGCTTAGCAGTCCTTGCTTAACGAAGTTTCCATGGACAGTTTTGTGTTGATAACAATCAACAAACACAAATACTGAAAACTAGGGTTCAAGAAAAGGATTGAGATTAGATTGAATTTGGGGATTGAAATTGGGGTTATGATTGGAATGGAAGATTGAATTTTGTATTTTTGATTTCTTGGTTTTTTTTCCCTTAAAGATGATGAATAAAGATGAGAGTTATATTTGGGGATGAAGAAGAACACATGGAAGAAGATGAAGGATTAGGTGGTTGTGGTTTATTATAAGCTACACTAGATCCTTCCATGATCCAACGGTCTCTATTTAAAAAAAAGTTCAAACTGTTAAAAATAAAAGATTTAATAAGGTATATGGTGGACCACATATAAAGTTGGTTCACCTTAGACATTTAAGGTTAAAAACTAACGGATATGACCAAAATAGTAAACGACAGAAGATTTATGGGACCAAATTGAGACACTTTATAGGAACCAAACTGAGAAAATAAAATAAGTTAAGGTATGGGGATGTATTAAGCCAACCATAAATTTAAACAAAAAAAAAAACAATGAAGGAAGATAATCAACACTTACTTGATATTGTGGGATGACATTGAATGACGCAAGATTGAAGAAAATCGCACTTGAAGGGGAAAAATCATATTTGTGAAGTTTAGAAAATGAAGGGGGTTATGTTGTTAAATGACTTGTTACATTGTGTGAGTTAACTCACGCAGCGTGACTTAAGGGTCCGTTTGTTCGAGAATTACGAGGGGATGAAAGGGGAGGGATTTTAATGGAGGAAAGGGGAGGGGAAA
>Ga0315913_1004551_pt1 | contig 16787 bp, 11 predicted proteins | sample MpolsnodulesMG_FD_207736 | JGI IMG/M metagenome (GOLD analysis project Ga0315913, IMG submission 207736) | Medicago polymorpha root nodule microbial communities from Los Angeles, California, United States - small nodules | ecosystem: Host-associated > Plants > Roots > Nodule | place: USA... | reverse complement strand
TATGTGTTCATATATGCATTTTGGAGTGTTTTGTCATTCTAAACAAAAAATCAAACCGTACATTAGATGTTGATTTTTATCCTATGATGAGATAGCCACGTCTATAATATACATAGGTGGGCCCAATAGTTTTAACTTTTAAACTAGAAATATATGTAAACATTTATTTTATTGCAGACAGCCTTAATATATCTATGAATTGATCTATCCACATTCAACTCATTCAATTTTTTTTTATCTAAATTCAACTCATTATGGATGAATTATTGATAAGATATTTTAAAATAGGGGACCAAGCTTACTATAATAAGTTGAAAAATAAAAGGTGGGGACCAATTAAATAGGGTACGTGATGGGGGGCAAACCGTGTATTAATAAATAAATAAATGTGCACTGTACTAGTCAAACACTCTGTTCGGTTAAATATTCCCTTTCTATATAGCTTTGGCCCATTGGATTAGCAACATTTATTTATTCCTATTAAGAGTTTATGATGTTACTTATACTGGGATTATTCATGTGCACGATGTTGTTAGAGTTAAACAAATAATTGAATTTAAATGGTTAATAAGTTTCATCAAGAAGGAATTATTTGGAAAAATCTGAATTCAATTTTTAGGTAAAACAATTTTTTATTAGACAGTTTTAACCTTATGGCCGAATTCCAGATCATGAGAATGTTGCTAGAGTTTTCTAATGATTTTTTTTATGACCAAAAAGTGTCTCTAAAGTTTTTTTGCTCCACCTAGATTTGCATCACTATTCAACCAAAAAATACTTAGATATGTATCACCGTCTGTCTTTTTTTAAACGAACCACTAAATTATTAGGACATTTTGAACATGTTATTTCTAAAAAAAAAAACTAATTATATTTTTTAATTCATATGACGGTCCATATAAGACGAAGGAAATAATAATTTAATAGGATTAAAATGCTGACCAAGATTTGTACCCAAAAAAAATGCTGACCAAGATTTATTCGAGAAGCCTTGAGGATATGAAAGTTGGAAAAAGAAAAGTTCCACACATATACCTTTTGCATGAAAAGTTTTTTTTTTTTTTTGAGGCATGCATGTAAAGTTATATTTCTTCTTTTATATTAGTATAACTTATTGTATTAGATTATATTGTTATATATGTTGCCGCCTTGTATGACTTGGTCACACCAACTATAAAAAATTGGCATAGTTTGGATTGCAATTTGTTAATTTATTAATTCTTTTGAGTTTTGACAATGAAAGCTGCAAAATAATCAAATATCAACTAATTAAAGTTTTTGACAACCAGAATTTGCTAAAACGTGTAAGGATTGTTCAAATATATGATGAATAGGTCAATAACTAAGTCCCTTAAAAAAGATATCTACAACATACCAAGTGGTTAGTCACTTTCACTTTCACTTTTTTGACTCACAAAAACTTTACAGACTTTGAATCAACAACCTTAAAGTTGGGGCATATCCTCTGAACTTGGGGTGAGTAATGACATTCACTTAAAATGGAAAATAGTTTTGGAAGCAATTAAATTCGAATTTTGATTCAAACAATTATTGACCACATTTTACTTCATTTAGACTGAACTTTATATTATTAGAAAAGTGAAAAAAATAATACTGCTAGTGTGTTTGTACATGTGTTAATCTTCATAAATTAGAATTATAAAAAAATTGTTTAATCAAGGGAAAAATATTAAAGCACTTGGTTCTGTGACTGTGAAGAGATCAATGATTTCTGTTGATATTAAGGTCAACTTTATTGTACACAAATGCAATATATAAGTCTTACATCATTTACAAGTTAGTTTTATCATTAGATCAATAAATCTTACAATTATATCAAATGAGATATGATGTGACTTATTGATTTAATAACAAAAAATACACGTGTGCATGATGATGCACGACTATTTTACTTGTACACGTTCGACAAAATATGATATTAATACAAAGATGATACCTAATGTAGGCTAATATTAATTTGATGTATGTTCTGTTCTATGCAGTGAAATTGCTACAAACAATATCAGACAAGGTAAATAACTTGAATTGGAAGGTTACAAACCGTTCCTGCAACAGTGGTGATAAAGGATTTGGTAACGAGATTATTGTAAAGGATCAAATTGTAAGGAATGTCACATGTGATTGCTCTTTCAACTCCAGCACTGTTTGCCATGTGACAATGATGTAAGTTTCTAGAAACCCCTCCCAAAAAAAATTAAATCAGACAATTTTATTGATATTTACTCAAAAAGAGTTTTGAATTTTACAATAAAACTAATGAATTTTTATTGTACACATAAAATATGTGCAATATTTTGAATTAAAAGTGTTACATTTTCTTACATTTATATGCCTATGGTAGCTTGCTCAAGGGTCTAAATATATCTGGAGTTTTTCCAAGTGAATTTGGAAATCTCACTCAACTCAAAATACTGTAAGTGATCATTACATTATTTTCTAATTTACTTTTCCTTTTGAAAAGAATATGCCATTAATTATTATTATTATTTTAAGAAGAATCTTATTGAAAATTTTATTCTAAGCAGTGATCTCACTAGGAATTATCTAAATGGCTCAATTCCAAAGAGTCTTGGACGCCTCTCATCACTAGTAACACTGTAAGCCATGTTACCTTTGTGTATATATTTGTGTTTTCTTTTCATACTTTATGCTATGTATGTATGAGGCATATGGTCTTCAAAAAATTTGTATACAATTTTTCCTAATTAGTTTGTATGCTTTTACATGCACACATTTTTCAGGTCACTTTTGGGAAATAGATTTAGTGGTCAAATTCCCTCAGAAATTGGTGATATTGCCACCTTACAAGAACTGTAAGTGTTTTTGAGAATAATTTGATTTCATATTAATTGACATTGGTAGTAGAATAATTATATCTGTGATCCAATTTTTGTAGGAATGTAGAGGATAATCAACTTGGAGGGAATCTTCCCACAAACCTTGGAAATTTGAAGAACTTGCAGAAATTGTGAGACTTGTTTCTTTTAGTCATTTTCATTTTATATGTATTGGCCTAATCTAAGGTATATCTCGTTGAAAAGGGTACACCGGCGATCCTTTATATTGACTGTCGATTTATTATAAATCAAGGATTTAAATGACATGCACGGTCAGTATCGATGTTTTTTACGCTATCAATCGATTATAATTGTTGGATCATTAAAAATGTTTGACTTTAATTTTACTATCGTAAAAGTCACATATACGATTGATTATGATTGAATATAACAACTTAAAAAGTTTTACAGCGACAATGTATCAAAACTAAATCGATAAATTAGAGTGCATACACACTTTCAATTTAACTTTGCTGTATTAGATACATAAAATATCTATGATTTCACATTCCTAACATTTTTCTGTACGCTGCAGAATGCTTTCTGCAAATAATTTTACGGGGACAATACCAGAAGCATTTGGCAATCTAAAGAATCTCACGAATTTGTGAGTGACATGATATGATACAACTTTTCTCAGTTTCCATTTTATGTATTTGTTAAATTCTGAAATCACTCAATATTCTGCAGTAGGATAGATGGAAGCAGTTTATCTGGGAAGATCCCAAGTTTTATCGGAAACTGGACCAAACTTGAAAGATTGTGAGTCTAAATTTTAGTTCATCCATGAACTTTTACCGTTTGAAGAATTAAATAATGATATACTATGCTTAAGGTGAAGTTTATTATCTGAGTAAACTTTTGTTTTGTAGGGATTTGCAAGGCACGTCCTTGGAAGGTCCGATTCCTCCTGATGTATCTGTCTTGAAAAATTTGAAGGAATTGTGAGTACTTTCTCTATCACGGTTATCAGTATCGTACGCTATTTGAGGCTAGTAGATGAAATAGCAGCTTATAATTTTTCTTTGTCGATTACTTTTACTTAAAAGTGTCATATATTTACCAGTAATGTATCGATGATTCATAAATTTTTCTTTGAATATCGACCATGCTTTCTACTTGTTGCATTTCGTCTGCATTTCACAAAGTTTAGGGAATGCATTGTTCAATATGGGAACATTTTCTTTTTACTGATGAAACATTTATATCTCAGGAGGATATCTGACTTGAAGGGAAACACAATGATGACATTTCCCGATCTGAAGGATTTGAAACGCATGCAAAGACTGTGAGTTGAAACTTGAAACCTTTTCCTCCATGCTGCATATGAAGAATTGTGTTACTCATTTATGATTTATTAACTGGTTTATTGCTGTAACTCAGGGAATTGAGAAATTGCTTAATCACTGGTCCTATTCCAGACTTCATTGGCGAATTGGAAAATTTAAAAACTTTGTAAGTTGGATCGATCGTATTCGTAGATTGCTGACTATTTACGTTTTAAATTTTGTTTATATCTACATGCCTGATAGATTATTATTTTTTTCATCATAACATTACTGGTATACTAGTATCGAAATTTGTGGCTGCGTTTATTTGATGAAATTGCACATATAAAGGGGTCATTCTTTTTTTATCATTGAACTAAAATCCTTACATATAGGAAAACAACTCTCATTATAGTTTCTTTATCATAATAATCATTTTTTTTCTTTCAGAGATTTGAGCTCCAATAAATTGACTGGTCCAATTCCAGGTTCACTTGAGGACTTAGAAGAAATCAATTTTATGTAAGTGAACAATTTACTTTGCTAGCAAGAAAGATTAACCAAAAGGATGTGAACCTTCTTACTTCAAATTTGATCTAAAAATGTTGTTTTTATTAATTCATATTAATGATGGATGCAGGTTTCTGACTAACAACTCTCTGAGTGGAACAATTCCGGGATGGATACTGAGCAACAAACAGAACTTGTCAGAACATTTTCTTGATTCTTTCCCTCTAATTGCATTCTTTATACTCACTTGTTGAAATTTTGGTGTTACAATAGGACACCTAGTAATTTTCTTGTGATTCGTCTCGAGCACTTTTTGAATCTTGAAGTAATTAAAATATATTCTCACTTCATGTTTCAGTGATTTATCTTTCAACAATTTTACCGAGTCTTCTGCATCTGATTGCCAGCTCTTGGATGTGTAAGCATCATCTTATTTTTTTCGCTACGAATTTTACAAGTATTTCGCCTTTTCTCAACATACTACTTTTTTGAGCAGGAACTTAGCTTCCAGCGTCTCTCCTTCATCAAACACTTCGTAAGTTAGCGTGATCGTACTTATGGTCTAGTTTTAGTTCTGTATCATCTTTTGAACCATCTTCTGAATATAACTTCGTATATTCTTGTAGATTATCTTGTTTGAAGGTGGACTTACCTTGTTCGGGAAAACCTCGGTGTGAGTGTTCAGACTTTGTAGATCAATCACATTTTCATAAACTACAATGTTTTATAAATGAAATTGTGATAGCTTTTTTATTAGCCTGTGACGAAAATAACAAAAATTTTCTTAATATTTGTCTGCAGATCATTCACTGTACATAAATTGTGGAGGACCGGCAACTGAGTTTGATGACTATGAATATGAAGCCGACGAACATCTACGTGGAATTTCAAACTTTGTTTCAAGTGGTGATGGAAAATGGGCTTATAGTAGCACCGGAGTATTTCTAGGAAATGAAAAAGCTGATTATGTAGCAAGAAATGTGTTCTCTTTGAATGTTAGCTCTGAATACTACCAAACAGCCCGCATTGCGCCGATATCTCTCAAATACTTTGGATTTTGTATGATGAAGGGAAATTATAAAGTGAAACTTCATTTTGCTGAGATAATGTTTTCTGATGATAAGAAATTCAGCAGCCTTGGAAGGCGCATATTCGATGTATCAGTTCAAGTGAGTAATGAATCAAACATTTTGTTACATCTTTCTTAGGACATTATGTTGCTCATATTCTGCATCTGGTTTCATACAAAACTAAGGTTCTGAATTTCAAAACTATATAATGACAGGGTCATAAATATTTGAAAGATTTTAACATTATGGAAGAAGCTGGTGGAGTTGGCAAGGGAATCACTAGGGATTTTAATGTTGATGTTAATGATAGCACTTTGGAAATCCACTTATCTTGGGCAGGGAAAGGAACTAATGCCATTCCTATGAGAGGTGTATATGGACCTCTTATATCTGCTATCACTGTCACACCAAGTAAGTCGTTTTCATATTTAGTTTGTATACACTGTCGGTGTAAAAAATATTTTACGCATGCATCCAATCATATTCAATCATTGTGTTACTTTGTTATATTAGTTCATAAAATATGTATGTGGTAAAATGTGATTGGGTACATGTGTAAACTTTTTTTACACTGACAGTGTATACCAATTAAAGTCTTCTATTTCATGTGATGTAAACATTTATACTTTGTTGTAGACTTTAAAATTCCTTCAAATGGGTTGTCTGCTGGAGCAATTGCTGGAATTGTGGTTGGATCATTGGCATTTATCATGCTGATACTCTTTGTCCTTTGGAAGATGGGTTACCTTTGTGGAAAAGATCAAACAGACAAAGGTAACATTGAAGTCCTAAATAATCAAAACAGTTACTGCCCTTATGATTTGAATATTTTACAATAAAGATCCAAAATTTTGATAATTTTAAGGGTCAAATATGTTTTTCGTCCCTACAAAATTTGTGGTTTTTAGGATACAAGGAATGAAAATAAATTTGAGATAATTATAAGGACTAAAATAATATGAAACTAAAATTTAAATCAACAGAAAATGTTGACTTGGTTTATATTATATAATTACATTGCTATTATATCTTTCTTTTTATGGTCACTTCTTGTTTCTGAGTAAAATACCTATCTTATTGCAGAGCTCCTAGAATTAAAAACAGGCTATTACAGTTTGAGACAAATTAAAACTGCTACTAATAACTTTGATCCACAAAATAAGATAGGTGAAGGAGGATTTGGGCCAGTTTACAAGGTAAATTTGGATAAACTAGTTGTACATTTTACTTCAGAATTATTTAGTTTTGAAATGTTATCTTCAATTATATATGAAAAATGTGATACTAAAGGCATTGCCTATTCATAGGGTGTACTGTCAGATGGTGCTGTGATTGCTGTTAAACAGCTATCTTCCAAATCAAAGCAAGGGAACCGTGAATTCGTTAACGAAATAGGCATGATATCTGCTTTGCAGCATCCAAATCTTGTGAAGCTTTACGGATGTTGCATTGAAGGAAACCAATTGTTGCTTGTATATGAATACATGGAGAACAATAGTCTCGCTCGCGCTCTTTTCGGTAAATGCTTCTTGTAACAAGTTTTAGCCGTGTCTGAATGTTACTGATAAGTTAAAATCTAACTTTGAAAGAAAATTTTTCTTCTAGGTAAACCAGAACAAAGGTTGAACTTGGACTGGCGTACGAGAATGAAGATCTGTGTCGGGATAGCAAGGGGTTTAGCTTACCTTCATGAGGAATCAAGGTTGAAAATAGTACATAGAGATATTAAAGCAACCAATGTGCTACTCGATAAGAATCTGAATGCAAAGATCTCTGATTTCGGTTTAGCCAAGCTTGATGAAGAAGAAAATACCCATATCAGCACACGAATAGCTGGGACAATGTTAGTATTATGCCACAATATTTAAAAGTTTTAAATTATAGACTTTGTCCATCATTAGTTGGCATGCACTCATGGTTTTATATTGCGGTGGCATTGGCTGAATTTGTTCGCAATGTAAAGGTTTTGAATGTTCTCGCGAACAAGTTGTGACTACAATTGCAGCTCCATCGACTGCATTTGTTTGCAATTTCAAAGATTGCAAATCAGCTACAATTTATAAACATGCTTGCAACGTAAATCACAATTGTGTATTTCTTGCAGCTATAATCATATACATAGTTCTAACGTAGAAAATGTTTCACTTTGTTTTTTTTAAATCATCGACACAAAGGGTACTAATTTACTAAGCGTTCTCTTATCAGAGGTTACATGGCTCCTGAGTATGCTATGCGGGGTTATTTGACCGACAAAGCAGATGTCTATAGCTTTGGGGTTGTTGCTTTAGAGATTGTAAGTGGAATGAGCAACACAAATTATCGGCCAAAAGAGGAGTTTGTTTATCTTCTGGATTGGGTAAGTTACACTTTTGTGTGGCCTTTAGAGACTGTTTATCGTTTCTTCGTTCTAAATATTCTTGGCGTTTTCATTTATATCCGAATCTTCATTCTATTTATCTCCAAAAACAATAAAGCATTTCAAAATCAAATATAATAAGTTAAGAATTAAAGTTTATTATATACATTAAACAAAAGGTGACATTAATAAGTCTGGTTTTTTCATTGTGATTTCCTTTGTTTTATAATTATGGTATGGTTAAATTTCTAATACTGTATTTTGCATGTCATTAAAAAGGCCTATGTTCTCCAAGAACAAGGAAACCTTCTGGAATTGGTGGACCCAAGTCTTGGTTCAAAATACTCCTCAGAAGAGGCCATGAGAATGCTGCAATTGGCACTCCTTTGCACCAATCCATCTCCAACTCTTAGACCACCAATGTCATCTGTAGTAAGCATGCTTGAAGGAAATACTCCGATTCAAGCGCCGATAATCAAACGCAGCGATAGTACAGCTGGCGCAAGATTTAAAGCTTTTGAGCTTCTATCACAAGATAGCCAAACTAATGTTTCTTCAACATTCTTACAAGATAGTAGAGAGCTAAGAGGCAAATCAATGGATGGACCATGGGCTGATTCTTCCATATCTTATCCAAGTAAAGATGAGTATTCTTCAACTGATAAGCTTATTTGAGTCTTGACTGATGTGTGGTTTGTAAGTTAGAGAGAGATCAATTCACATTAATACAAATTCTTTTGTAAAGTATATATGGACAGCAACAATATTATAGAGTGAAAGCTTGTTTGCAAAAATGTAGTGTTTGAAATCAAGCATGTGGTTTTGAAACGTGTGGAAGATTTTCATTGCTTTCTTCCTGTATATTTTAAGGAATTTCAGGTGTTGAACATAGTTAGTTATTCACAATTTCTACTATGTGGATTTCTTAGGAATTGAATGATGTTAGTATGTTATGTTATCCATGCTGATTTAACAAGGAAGGTTTAATTATTGGGAGATTTTTTGTGTTAACCCTTCGGTTCTCAGAGGAAAGGAGGATGAGAATGAGTTTATATAGTCCTAATGCATATTTAAAATCACGGTGACACCATGATTTTGTTAAGTTCTAAACTGTAGGTTTTGCAAAAAACCACATTGGAACATTGTGATTCTGAAGAACACGAAGCTTATCCAAACATGCTCCTAGAAGTCTATAAACATGATTTGGTTAAAACAGACAATGAAATATTTGTAATATAGTTAACATGAAATGTATTCTCTATCTTGGCACATTCCTGATCTTTAAAATGCTCTCTCTCCGCGCATTCCTATATCCTTTGCAGTTCTTGTTTTACCAACTCTCTACAAACTTTTGCCCGCATTCCTATATCCTTTGCAGTTCTTATTTTTGCTTCCTTCTCTCGGCGCAAGGATTCCTTCATATCTCTCGGCGCAAGGATTCCTCCATATTTTTGAATCCAATCCTCAAGAACTTTAATTCCTGATTCAATATGATGCAATTTTCCTCTGCACTTCCAGCCCGACTTTCATCTTTAAAAACCTTTGACTGATGATCCTTTATCACATTTTGCGTATCTCTTATTCTGGAATATAACATACTTTGTTTCTCCTTACTAGCTTCAACAGATGCTTCTGAATTCTGCTATTGTAGATTAATTTCTTTTAGCTGCTTCAGTTCAGCAATACGATTTCTCATATTCCTTACCTCAGAACACACAACATAATAAAGATTCTGATATTCAATAGAAGTGGACTTTACATTCAATAGCTGAATTTTAGAATCTTTCAGCTACTTCTCAAGAAAATACACCTTATCTCTTAATTCACCGGTACTGCTTTCAGTTGTGTTCATAATAATATCCGTAGTTTTTTATTGTTCTACAAAAGATCACCCAATCACATACATATAATTCACACTTCATCATTTCACCAAAATAAACATCATCATTTAAAATCATCAAATGTACAAGTATAACAAAACATCATCAAGTACATAATTTACCAAGTTCACCAATGCTCATAAACATTCATGCACATAATCAACTAAATCACATAATTCATCATTCACAACATCCACCAAACACATAAGCAATTATGACTCGTGACAAATTATGTAATGCACCTGGACACGACACCTATATGCATGCGGTACCGACACCAACAACGTCTAGGCCGTCACCCCGTGATGCCAACAACACATCACACCAACAACGTCTACGCCGTCACTCCATGATGCCAACAACACATCATAATCACCTTAACTAGATATAAATATCCCACAACTTATGAATGAATGAACATATGACACACTATGCACATGTTCACAACAACAACTCACCATCATTGGATATAATATCATATATCACCTTCATTTTGCATACATGCATTCACCAACAATATCACCATCAAAATTAGCATATATGAATTCACCACCAACAATGAACATTTAACATGTTCAACAAACAACATAACATAAACATGTTTATCACCAATCATTCATCAAATGATCATCACCAAAAACAAACACCTTTCATATATGCAAGCACCACAATTATCATCATCAAATTGCATATAAGAATTCAACAACATAATTCGATACATGCAATCACCACATCCAATTATCAACATTAAGCATGTATAAATTCACAATCAACAATCGACATTTAGCATGTATCATTCACACCAACAACATGATTATCATGTCACAACTCATGAACATAAACAAAGACATAAACACCGTCATTAAGTTCAACATCATTAACATGATTCATCAAAGTTAACGTTTTTAAAGGAAAATCATCATTCAAGACATTCAACCAAAACCAAACAAACATAATCAAATGCCTCAAAAAAACACATGCACTACTCACATATGTTCATAGTAGTTTAGGCAAATGAGTATCATAGATCAATTCTGAGAATCACATGATTACAACAAGTTCGTATCATTTTATCACTTTCCAAGTTATCCGACAAAACAAAACAAACACGTTTGAAAGCCTCAACTAAGCATATACACGAATCACATATGAGTGCATTGGTGTATACATCAACATCTCATAGGCCAATTCACTTTACTTTCAAAGTTTGCAAAGTTCGTATCGTTTCTCTCATATTGCAAAGTCAATTCATTTTCAAAACCAAAACCAAGTTAGATCCATCATATCATAGGTTAAATACTCTTAAACACCTTAGTTGAACTCATAATTCTCAAGTTTTGACGTTTGGAAACAAACCATAAGTTTTGGGTTGACTTAAAAATAGTTATGTTGAATTTTCACAAAATTTTACCAAGACCTACTTGGAGCATTTTCAACATAACGCAATATCTAAAAATCATTTTAAAGTCAAACCAAAGCCATTGGAAAGCTAACACAGAGCAAGAACGCGAAATAAGGAATGTTGTCACTGTGCAACTCGCCAGCAGAGCGCCACGGGCTCGCCTCGTGAGTTGCACCAGACCAGGGGCAGAGCCAGGATTTAAACATCGAGGGGACCAAGTTTAAAAGGTAAAAATAAATTCACAACCATGGGGGACCACTGTTCTACATTATACAATATTGATTATATCCTACATGAATATTACTAGTATAAAAAAAAATTGCAAAACGTGGGGAGGACCACGGCCACCCTTGGCCCCCATGGTCCCTCCGCCCCTGAACCAGACAACAACTCAAAATTCTGGTTTTCCTCTCGGGAAAACAATCCTTTTTCAAACCAAAACCCCATTTTGGATCCCCCAAACACCGAAATTCGTCCCCAAAGTTTGTCTAAACGTTTATGTACTTAAAAAGACAATCAAAACCATATCAAACTTGAAATCAAAACATCATTCCAACACAAATCAACAATTCACCCATTTTTCATAAAACTCTCAAGAACAACTCAAACTCCATAGTTATGAATACCCATGGAATGAATCATCAACAACAACATCTCATAACAACCACAACATCAATTAACCATGAATTCATCAACAATCCAACAACTACAATATCATACTTCACCAATTTTGGGCAAAACACAAAGTATACATGTATATATAGCTTGAGCATGTAATTTCATCATCAACAACTTAATTATCATCAAATTCAAATACACAACACTACATCAAAATATGAGCACGAATTTCACCAATTAAATTCACAACAATCACTTTTCACAACTAAGCACTTATATGTTTAAGTAGAAAAAAGATTATACAAAAGATTATGAGAGAATACTAGCCCCCTTACCTCAATTGATTCACAAAACTAGCTAATGCTTCACTTCAACTCCAATCCCTCGAACCTCTACCCTCTTCCTTCTCTCCAAGTTCTTCTCTCTTCAAAATCATATTCTTCTCTTCTAGCTCTTTCTCTCTCTACCTCTCTCAAAGTGTTGTGAAAATGAACAAATGATTCTAGTGACCTAATTTTCCTCAATGACTAAGGTTTAAATAGGCTCCTCACTATTGGGCTTAACCATTTATGTCTTAATGGGCTCAAAACACTCATTAAGCAATTCACAAAGTTTCTACCCTCTTAACGGATAAAAATAACGAATAGTTACCGGCTCTTAACTAATTACCCCACTTACTAGTAACTTAGTAAAAATAACTATTCCTACTCAAAACACTACTAAAATAATCCTCACAGTGGAATTGCTAATTTACCCTTGCTCACACAATGACCAAAATACCCATAAGTTCAAAATGACTAAAATACCCTCCGTAAGCCAAAATCCACTAATCCCGGAATAAAGTACACACAAAGACAAATAATCATAAACAAGCACATATAAAAACACATAATAAATATAAAATAAATCTAAAGAAAATCGGGTTGTTATAGTAGGTGTTAGTATTTCTGATTTTTGGTTGAAATGAGGCGGCATCTGTCTTATGTTGTAAAGTGGGGAAGGTGCCTTTTGTGTATCTGGGTCTCTCTATAAGTGGTGATCCAAGACGTCTGATTTTTTGAGAACTGCTTCTGCGTAGCATCAAGTCTAGACTGTCGGGTTTGAAAAGTCGGTTTTTTTCGTTTTGGTGGTCGTTTAATTCTTCTAAAGTCTGTCCTGACTTCTCTGCCTGTTTATGCTCTTTCTTTCTTCAAGGCTCCGTCAGGTATAATCTCTTCCATTGAATCTCATTTGTTTTGGAGAGATAATGATTGACATGATTTGAGCAAGCTTGTCTGCTATAATTTTTGAAATGATTTTGAATTTGAAATTAGCCATAACTATATGTCTGTATTGATCAATTGAAAGAGCATTTGTAATTTTTAGAAGCAAGGCAATAATGTTTGAGTTGTTTAGGATTTTAAAAAAAATCATTTTATCAAAAAAAATATATTTTGACCCTAAAATGAAAAGTATAATCAAGGAGACAACCCATAAGTTTATTTTCCGTATTTTCCTTTTCAATAAGCTAAGCTGAGATTTCCTTTCTGAACAATTTCCTTCTTTTATTTTTGTAATCCTCATTATTATTTTTAATTTTATTTCTTTGCATTACATATATAACCTTTTAATTGTTTTAGTCTTAGAGAGTTATTCCAGAACACTTACATCGGAGACTAGTTTACCCTTACATTCAAGAGCACGATAACTTTTGGGGCTTGTTAATGAAGATACTAATATTAATCACCATCTCTTTTCTGTATAGCATAATCAATGAGATTTTGAGCTAAATATTTCCAACCCATTCTTCTACTACAATCCTTTCTATCATGAGTGTTCTATATGAATGTTATTTTTGCTTGAATTTGCAGTCGTTCTTTACGGACAATCGGTCATGTTATACTACACACGAGGCAAACAAAAAAATTGTTGGTACCTTGAGCCTTTCATGCCACCAACAATAATTTATTTTGTTGTTACTAAGAGACAAATCATGTCATAGTTCTGAACCTTGGGAGTTAGATATAATTTTTACAACTTGGTACGGTTTGAAACTATGTTTGGAGATAAATAGCTCTACTTCGTGCTCATCTTGTGGCGGGGTACTTAGAACAAATTTATCAAAATGAAAAAATGTAGATTGCCCTGGGTCTACACAAAAAAAAAGTAAAAAAAAAAATCAAGAGCCAAAAACATCAAAAAAATTTGGTATCTTAAAAAAAAGGTGTTTATTTCTATTAAAAAAGTAAAAAGATAAATAGTTCTACTTAGTGCTCATCTTGTTTGATTTAAGGAAGAAGCGTTGGCAGTAGTTCAATGTTTAGTAGGAATCCTTAGCTTGATAATCTAACTCCAAGTTCTTTTGTTAACTAACTTTCCCAAAAATATCCCACCTTAACCTAAGCCACGTTACCACCCTGAAAGACGTCAGGCGTGTATATAATCTGATCTTGACTATCTGTTTAGAATTGTCTCAAATAGTTTTAATTATTCTTTTAATACCTTGTTATCATCGAAACTACAAAGACTTTGTACAAACCCATTTTGTTTCAACAAAGGGTAATTTTGGCATATTAGATTAATTAATTATGTCAATGTAATTAAATTTATAATATTCCACCTCCCCTCTAAAAGAACTCCAATTTAGGGTGAGAGTGGGGAGCAAAGTGGTGTTAGTAGGAATTCTGCTTCTCTCCCCTTTTAAAAATTGAACCAAATACAACGATCGCACTTTTACAAGGAAGCCTTGTTAAAAGAGGATCTATAACATTGCTTTTACGCTTCAAAAAGCATTGTCTAAAAGCGTGTAGGAATACACACGACTTAAAAAGCGTTGTCTAATAGAAAGAGAAAAAAAAGTTGTCTAAAGTCATTTTTGTGTAGTATTTTTCTTTCTCTGTTTTTGAGAGAGAGATGATAAATAAATAATTTTAAATAGATGCTTGGATAATGCATGTGAAAATAAAAACGGAAATCAATGTATTTATTTTTAACTTGTACATTAACTTGTACAAAGACTTAGACATGCTATATTCCGCAGCAACAGAGCTTTCCATTGTAGTTGGCCCTAGGGATACCCTTATCATCACAACTCTTTTTACAAGCTAGAAAATTATTTGGACAGAACTTGCTCAGTTCACAGTCCTGCAACGGAGGATGATCGAAAGAAGAAGTTCTTGTTGATTCAAATATTTTTTAAGATGTTATTATCAATTTAAAAGAAAGAAAACAGAAGATTTGGGATGTCTTCTGGAAATCTCAATTTGAAAATCTTGAAACCAAATAATGTTCTCGTAAATTCAAATTTGTTTTGTAAAAAAAGGGACAAAAACTACGTTTTCAATCAAAAGTGATTTCTCTATATATTAAAGTTTTAATAAACCCTAAACCTTATACATTATAAGTTACTTTACAAAATTTCTTCAAAAAAACGTTATTTTATAATAACAAAATAATATGAAAATTAAAATAATTTGAAAGATTCGTATAATTGATACCTGGAGTCACCATAGAAGCGATGCATATAATTGTAATGAAGAAAAACATGTGGTTGATTCGTGCAGCCATGTTTTCTTTGATGATCAACAAACAATTAGGGGCTATTTATTGAGAGAAGTAGGAATGTTACTAGCTATTTATTGAGTGAGACACACACACATTGCATTAATTTTGGTCAAAAATTGATAATTCATTGTTATTGCATTCTAGTTTTACATAAAATATATTTAATATACTATAACTTTATTTTAGATAAAAACGAAAATACTATAACTTTATTTTAGAAGTTATCAATTAATTCGAGCAATTTAGTGAAAGTGGTCAAAACTAATAAAATATTTTAAGAATGTGTTAAAATTGACATATTTTTTCAATTTTAAAATAAATTAAATTTAATAAATTTAGTCAAACCCTCATTTAGAGGTTTATAAATTATGTTGGAAAACTTGTACTTTTTGTTTACAAAGAAAACCTTTTAATTTTATATATTTTCTTTTTGTGGTATCCAGGATTCGAACCCCAAACCTTGCATATATTATGCATTGTCCTTATCAATTGAACTAAGCTCACGGGAACTTTTAATTGTATGTATGTATGTATGTATGTATGTATGTATGTATGTATGTATGTATGTATGTATGTATGTATGTATGTATGTATGTATGTATGTATGTATGTATGTATGTATGTATGATGTATGTATGTATGTATGTATGTATGTATGTATGTATGTATGTATGTATGTATGTACGTATGTACGTATGACATGATTTTTTCTTACTTCGTTAATTTGTATAACATAATGAACCGTCGATGCTCTCTTAAAAAACATAGATATCCCCCCGAAGGACCAATCTCACACTGTCATCACTTCACTTTGTCCCAAGACTTGTGCTTGGGGGGCTGTGAACCGTCATAATATTCCTAAAAGCCTAAAAGACCTTCAAAGGGCCTTTCAAACCCTTCCAAAGGCCTTAACACCCTTCAAAAGGGTTCTAAGACCCAAAAGGCGTGCCCTTTGCAGGGCACCACCTTTACTCACTTCTCGAAACCTCTAGAAAGTGCCTAAATACCCAAAAGCGCCCTCGTTGCTTGCTATCCAAGTAACCACAAATCAGGCCCATGGAAGGGTATAAATACCACCCTTAATATCATTCTCAAGACATTCAATAATCATTCTAAACCCTAGAATACGATACTTAACCCTTAGTATTCCTTATTGTGCTTTTAGCAAATACACATAAATTATTTAGATAATCCTTAAGCTCTTTAAATAACATAAAATAAAAATAAATACAGATTTTTTTTTCTATTTTGTCATTAAATAATTCATGAGTTAATTGAGAGA
>Ga0315913_1004545_pt1 | contig 16806 bp, 6 predicted proteins | sample MpolsnodulesMG_FD_207736 | JGI IMG/M metagenome (GOLD analysis project Ga0315913, IMG submission 207736) | Medicago polymorpha root nodule microbial communities from Los Angeles, California, United States - small nodules | ecosystem: Host-associated > Plants > Roots > Nodule | place: USA... | reverse complement strand
AATTGTTGTCATGTGACTGTAAGGTCACCGGGTTCAAGTCTTGGAAACAGCCTCTTGTGTAAAAACAGGGTAAGGCTGCGTACAATACACCAAATGGTGGGACCCCTTCCTGGACCCTGCGTATGCAGGAGCTTCAGTGCACTGGGTTGCCCTTTTTTTTTTATGGGTAGGAACTAGGAAGCAAAACCCTGTTGCACAAGAACCGTGCAAATTGCAGATAAAATGTGATTCTGGCAGAACAAGTTTCCATTTAAAATGAAACATAATAACGCAATTACAACTACATGGCAGTCACTTGTCACACAAGTCAGTGTCTTACTTTCATACATATCTGCAAATATCATAACTACTTTGCAAACCACAGCACAATAGGGTGACATATCCAGCTTTGTATAGCATGGAACTGAAAAGACTAGGCACACTAACATTTTGAACATTCAAAATCCGATCTTATCGAACATGTACCTCATTGAAAAGGAAACACCAGCATTCCTTTTCTATGACCAAAGATTTATACTAGTAAAAAAATTGTTTGAGACAAGTCCTTATTTAGAAGGAACACTTATTGATTATCCTTATAAGCTGGTCATCTTAAACGGAACGCCAAATAACTCGACCCAAAAAGATGTTAGGTTTCTCAACAAAACCAAACAAATTACAATAGTCATTTCTATATTACAGTGAGGTATTAGAACTTCCATAAATAAAACAGATGGCAAAATGTAATTAAAACAGCATGACAATATCATATAAGACCATTAAACCACTGAATATACCTTAGCAGCCACTTCCAATGATTTGCGGTAGAGTTCGTTTGAAGGATCCTATATAAAACAAAAAACACTATGTTACAAATTATGTTTACTTATGTTTACAAGTCAACGAGTAAAATACTTCCCACACTTCAATGATACATTCATCAATACTGAACTAAAACTGTACCTCATCAACAGCTTGTTGAAAGTACACAGCTGCCTTGTCAAAGTAAACTTTAGCCTCATCCACATCTGGGTTTAAAAATGCCTGTGAAGTGAGAGCATTTCCCAGGCACCAAAGAGCATCATGCTTGTTGGGATTCACAGAAAGAGCCTCCTCCAGCTTCGAAATAGCATCTGAAAACGAAATTTCAAGTGAGAAATCCACAGAAAACAAACGAATGTTCAAAATCAGAAGTTCAAGAATAACCCCCCCGATTTGCTGCAGTCAGAATATGATGAGTCAACGCAGTAAGTAAATCAGAACCATTAGATACAATCAAACGACTCAATTTCTAACCTTAGTGATTCTGACTCAAAATACAAACTCAAACTATGAACATTTCAATTTATCAACAGAAATAACAGTGTTTTTGGATTCAAATAGATTTTTTCAAGTCAAAATTGTGAAACTTAAGATGATATACTGCAGGCACGTGAAAATTAAGTATCTATGTCTCTCGCATTAGCCATTAAATAGGTACAGCTGCAGGCTTACTAAATCAAAAGGGAGGTGTTATAGCCAATAGAAATTTCACATGATATATTTGAAAATTTTCATACAAGATCTATTTCCCTGTATCATTATATGGCCCCTAAGCATTCATCACGCTTCTTCTATAGGATTTAAATAACTCAAAAAAATCCCCTCTAAACACAAGTCCAAACAAAGCACAAAAACCGTTAGAAAAACACATGTAAAAAAATTTCAACAAAATTGTAAAAACAAAAGGACAAGGTCAGTCCAAACATAACACAAAAACCATTTAATAAAAACACAGGTAAAAAATTTCAACAAAACTGTAAAAACAAAGAGACTAGGTCATATAGAGAATAAGCACCAAGGGTCATCTTCTTTGACTCGGGCAAAGTCTGAAACTGAGACAACTCTAACAGAGCTCCACCCCATCTTGTCAAATTCTGCAGAGATTCAAAATAACAAAAACCAAAAGTTATACACAAAATTTCCAAAATAACAACTCACCATATGTCTAAAAGAATTTCTAAAAATTATACACAAATTCCAACACAACAACTCATTTATATATGTACCAGAAACAAATTCCAAAAATCACACACAACCTCCAGCACAACAACTCCTCTGTATGTACCAAAAACATTCCAAAAATTATACACAAAATCTCCAACCCAAGAACATCCATATGTACCAAAAATTATACACAATTTCCAACACCACAACTCAACCATATGTACCAAGAAAATTTCCAGAAATCATACACCATTTCCAACACAACAACTCATTCATATGTAACAAAAACATTTCCAAAAATTATACGCAGAATATGTAACACAACAACTTATCCATATGCACCCAAAAAATTCCCAAAATTATACACAAATCTGCAGCACAACAGTACATGTCCATATGTACCAAAACTTTGCAACACAAATATACCTCCATATGTTCCAAGAATAGTACACAGATTTTCAACACAACAATACATCCATGTATACCAAAAATTATACACTAAATTTTCAACACAACAACTCATCCATATATACAAAAAATTATACACAATTTCCACACAACAACTAGGTCATAAGTATGTGCTAAATACTATACACAATTTCTAGCACACCAATTAATCAAAAACTATACACAAAATTTCCAACATAATCCATATGTACCAAACATTATACAGAATTTTCAATACAACAACAAAAACTATACACAAAATTTGCAACAAAACAATTCATCCTTTGTGTACCAAACTCATTCATATACACCAAAAAGAATTCCAAAAATTACAAAGAAAATTTCCAATACGAAAATTCATCAATATCTATACTAAATCAACAAAAAATCAGATTTTTTTTCTGGAAAATAACCTAAGAACAACACACCCATATACACAAAATCAATCAAAATAATCATGAACCGACCCATCATAAGAAAGTTGAAATCTTTCGTAGTTTCACAAAAAAAAAATCAAGAAAAATAAAAAAAAATGAAAAAAATAGGAAAATTGGGGACTCACATCAGCATCGAGAGGGTTCTTAGAGTATTCAGCTTCAGCGGTTTTGCGTGCGTGCTCGAAGAACAAGATACGATCGAATTCGTTCTGTTGCAAATCCATGGAATCTGAGTGAGTGAGAGAATTTTCTGTTTCTAGGGTTTTGGGTTTTGCGTGTTGTAAGAGACTAATGAGTATATAGTGAGAAATTGAAAATCAAATTTATGTGTCTTTATTATTTTAACTCAAGATTAATGATGTTTTTACTTTTACAAGAAGAAATTTTTTCCTTAATAAAAAAAAAAAAAAAACTTTTTTTTTAATTATACCTCCGACTTGTCTTTGATTACTCAATAACACTTGAATGATAAGATTATGTGATAAAAGATACCTTTTAACTTAATCAGAAAAGTTAAGTTTGAATGAGAGTTTTGTCATCTATTGCGATCATATCTATGTTGGGAGATTAGTCTTTACAAGTGTATTAATAGATATCACTAACACTCATTAGGCGTGTCTCAATGTCAAACACACATCGGTATCCGATATCGATACGACAATGACACATATGATTACGCCGAAATACGTAATTTTCTCAAATTGTTAACGGTGTCAACATGTTCATATTGAGTTTGTTATTCATGTTTGTGTCATGCTTCATAGATTTCAATCAATAGAGTGTCTTTATTGTTTTAACAAAAGATTTATAGTAAATTTTTCTACCAAAACAAAAAATATATATTATGGTTTTTCTTTTTTTTTTTTACAAAATACTGTGGTTTTTCTTTGCTTAGTAAAGATGTATGGTTTCTCTTCTACAAGAAGAAACTTATCTTTTTAACATTTACGAGAAGAAAATTAATTTCATAAATAATAAAATATTCATTAAGGTAGTGCGCTAGAGGGGATGAATAGCGGTTTGAAAAAGATTTTAGGAGTTTTAATAAAAAGAGATTTGAATTGATTTGACTATTGGAAACAAGCTTGAACAATCACAACAATTCACAAAAGATTAAAATTATATATGCTAATAAGATTCAATATAGAATTGAGAGATTCACAATACAAATCCTATTACAATCAAAAGTTAATGGTTCTTGAACAATTTGCAAAACTAGACAATTTCAAATCCAAATTGAAGAATTGAATAATAATTGAAACCAATTGATCCAAGCTAAGTATTAAAACCTAACTCAAAGAATTAGATTATTTTTATTAAAAACAACTTAGATCAATACAAGTTTCTACTCTAACAATTAATCAATTAACATATGTAACAATCAAAAGTAAAGAGGATAAGGAAGAGAGATAATACCGATATGTTTATAATAGTTCGCTCTTGTCGTTCTCGCTAGAGCTACGTCTACTCTTCTTGATGAAGTACACCTTCACCAAGGTCATCCACTAATAGTAACAATGTTGAATACAAATGTGATTACAAGAGTTCCTTGAGACTAAACTAGTTCTTCAACCCATATGTAAACACTCCCCCAAACTTCAAATAACCTTTGAATATGGTGCTCCTTGAATCATCGAATCCTTGATTACCCGTGCATCCCTTCGAACTCATCACTCAAGTCTTCAATGCTACGTCTGGTAAACGAATCCCCTTCGATTGCAAGAACAATTAGAAAGAACCCCCAAGCCCTTTGGAGGTGGAATGAAATTATTCACTTCACTTTGGAACCTTGGTTAAGCCCAACCAATTTCCTTGTGAGAACCAACTTACAATCTCTATAAGCACCCTAGCAAATCAATGTGACTCAATGTACAAAGTGATTCTAAGAAAAAGTGTTGAATCTTGAAGAATTTATGAACAATGAGTTTTTGAGATGTAGAGAGAATAAATGCAAATGATTCAATAATTTTGGAGTTATAAGAAAGTGGGTATATATAGAAAATGAGGTAAAGTGCAAATTTTCGTGCAAAAACAATTAAGTGACTCGGTTTAGACAGCAAAAATGCAAGCCATAAACTTATTAAGATTGATACGATTCATTGTAAATATGAATTGATTCAAGTGAACCGAGGATGAAGAATGATGTGATTCAGACTTTGATGAATCGATTTAGTGCAAGTCAAAGAGAAACCATGATACGATTTAATGAAACATGAATCGATTCACAAGTGATACGATTCAAAATGTTGTGAATTGTTTCATTGGAAGTCAGAGACCTCTAATGATACGATTCACATATCACTGAATCGATTCAGTGACCCAAAATCATGAAATATGGCTAAGTTTCAACAATGCAAGTAATGCACAAGACACAAATGAATCTAAAACAGTGAGGCATTGATGTTGGGTGTTTTTAACAAGACAATACACTTAGAAACAAGTAATAAGATAATCATCAAAAGAGTAAACTAGAACATCATCAAAAACACATGAAGTTAAAACTATGTGCTTCAATCCAAACTTGATGAAAAAAGTTGCAATGAATAAAAAGATGGGTTGTGTCCTCCAGATTACCACAATTTTCCACGCAAGATTGAGTGATCGCCGAAATCACCCCTCTTGGTTAAATTGTCTTTTGTTGCAAGGCAGTTGCGCAGAAGACGCCACACAAAAAACTTAATTTTCAAAGGAACATGACAATGCCAAAATACATTAATATCATCTGCAATGTGTTGTTGATTTGCTGATATTAATTAAAAAACTGCAAGCACTACTTGACATTATATTTCGCTAAAGTATGTAAACTCTAAGCCCATAACCTAATCACCCTCACCCCATCCTAGATGCCTCATCTTAGACACAATTGTCATTTTATTATCAAAAAGCTAAAAAATGCATCTAAACATATGTTTTACGACCCCTCATCTCAACCAAAGATCCCACCAAAATAAAATTGAAGCTTCATCGCCCACCTCACACACATAATTATCATCTATCTAACCTCTGACTCTCGCTCCAACACCTAGACTAGTATTGATTAAATTACTCCACCAAACTGATCCCCCTTCCCCTTCCACGTGCAACATCCGGCCATCCTCTCTAAATTTGGCTGAATGAACTCTATATCATAAACTACTTCACTCTCCTTCAACCTCAAACACCATTTACCTATGATAATTGTGTTAAAGACCTCGATATATATTTTGAAGATAATTAAGAATAGGACTATCAAATTACAAAGGAGAAAAATGAGTTAACCACCAATTTAGTCCTTGTCTTTGTAAGTCACTCTCAAATTAGTCATTGACTCAATTAATATTTCAAAATAGTTCATATCTTAATTGAAACACTTTTGACAAAGACAATGACTATTTTAAAATATTAATAGAATCAGGGACTAATTTGAGAATGACTTATAAAGACAGAGACCAATTTAATTGTTTACTCGGAGAAAAATACATGATCAAAATCACACACAATAACTTAACATTTACTCGTAGGCTGTAGCAGGATTAATTAGTTGCAGATGGAATGCAAATTGTTGCGAGGGCTAGGTTTTAAGCAACTAACTATTATAGGTTTGCTCCATTCGCATGCAACATGTACATGTACATCATATTACAGCGTTTACTAATTAAATACACTATCTTTTCGATTGGATTTTCAGCTGCTATAAAGGATAGATGGACTAACAGATACCCTACAGTGGAAAATAACTTAACATTGTTTTCATTATTAAGTTAACCTAACTATCAGTTCTTTTCATCATTTAGCTATGACAGAGATGGACCACAGTTGTACATGGTCAAACCTTCTGGTTTTACTTTATTTCATCGCAATGTCGAAGACTTTCATAGTTGCCTTGGCTATTAATTTTTGTCGCTGAAATTCCATGTGATATTTTTGTACTCATTTCTTTTTATTGGTATTTGTTTTAGAGGTATTTTGGTGCTGCAATCGGGAAGGGAGGCAGGCTGCAAAAAGTAAGTGGATATGCATGCTTTTTCCCACTGCAAAAAGTATTGGTATTTGTTTTAGAGGTATTTTAGATGTACATTTATGTTCTAAATTGAGGATCCGGATTCCCTGCAGTGGGAAAAGCATGCATTTTCATGCAGTAAACAATCTCGGCAGTAAATCAATTAATCTGAAATCGGATGTTTTAGATTACACAATAACAATATCGGTTTTGAGCGACATATTACTGCTCCATGCCCTTCTTTTGTATAGTGCAAATTTTTTTCTGCTTCAATAGGATAATTAATGCAGGATAATTTTTGGAGTTGTTGATAATGTGTACCTCAACCCTCAAGCCCTTCTTTTGTATAGTGAAATATTTTTTTCTGCTTCCCTCTGTTCATGCCTCAATCTACAATGTTATCTTGCTAATGTCTTGGCAGAGAGATTGAAAAGTTGAAGCTTGCGGATATGTTTTCCGACAAGGAGTATTGAACTACATGGCGGATATGACCTTCTGACAAGGAGTAAGTAGCATGATTATTGCTAGTGTTTGTTGTTACTTATTATATTCTTAATGTCAAACTTACTAGACTTTAACAATGATCTGTGCCATGCAGTATATATGGAGTTCATGATGAGGCAAAGGATAAAGATTTCGAACGTGAAATGAGTTGCGTGTGTGAGGAATCAAACCGTCGACATGCAAAGGTAAGGCAGGGTGTACTTTGAGTTACTTTTATACAATGACATATATTTCTTTCAATTACTTTTTAATAATGATTGTATAGCATAACATCCACATTTTTTCTTTGTTTCATGTATTTGATTTTTATTGGTTACAACCATTCTGAAGTTTTATTTGATTTTTATGTGAGTCTACTTCATTTCATAGATATAAACATGTTTTCAAGTGGTTCGAGAAGTTTTATATAGACTTGTCTTGGTATCTATGTTGCATTTTAGCTTTCACACTCAACTTGCATTATTCTTTTGGTTTTTCGTCAACTAAATCTCTTTTCTAACAACTAAAATGGTGGCTCAATGTACGAGGCTGCCAGTGTGGTCTAGGGAGGTTATACACTTAAAATGCATAAAATTGGTTTTCGTATACGACTATGTGCAGAAACTAAGGTTTATTTGTGTAACTCAGCACCATCTCCATTTCGTTGTGCAGTAGTATGGTATAAAATTGATTATTATATTTTGATAAATATAAAATATACTAGTAATAAGGGTTGAACAGAGGGAGGATAGTTGGATAGGTCGAAATAGATTAAGAAAAATTGTAGGTTAAGTCATTAAGACAGATTTAGAGGTGATTGGACTATTGTTGGATATAATCCATGATAAGAAATTATCGCATTGTCTAGTTCAATTAGGGCTTCCAACCTAGCGAAAAAAAGATTGGTTGTTGTATGAAAAATCACATATTCGATATGCATTCCTCGGCAACAGAAGCTCAAATACAGTTAGAGTGACTTCTGTCTTATTCAACATTGCATCAGTTTTCATATCTGCATTTTGTTTTACCATTTTAAATGTTATCTTGTTAATATGTATTGGCAGAGAGATTGGAAAGCTAAAGCTTGCGGATATGACCTGACGACGAGGAGTTATTGAAGTAGCTAAGATGTAAGTAGCATAATTATTGACAATGTTTTTCGTTACTTCTAGTATTCTTAATGTGAAACTTACAAGTCTTTTTGCAATTATATGTGCCAAGCACTAGCAGTATATATGGAGTTCATTTAGAAATTGTCAAATATAAACTCTTATTATGTTGATTCAGATTTTTAGGTTTCTGGTTATTGCCACAATCCCTAGTATCATATTAAAAACATGATTAGCATTTTCATGTAAGAGTTATTGAACAAGACCTTGAATAAGGCAATACAATTATATGCGCGTGTATGTGCGTGCAAATTAGTTTACATATTGCATTTCAACCTCACGGAATCTTTATGAAAATTATCTATGGAATATTTCCGAACCATCACTGCGTCATTGGCTCATTGCTATAATCTTTTTTGTTAATTTGCATCGTTGTTCACGAATGTAGATCTTTTCATGGAACATAGCAAGCACTCGACAGTTTTTTTTCTTCTTCTAATAGCTCCTCTCTCTCTGACCCTACCCTCGCCCCATGCCATTCTTCTATTGCCATAACCTAAAACTCATCGAGTCAATTGAATTTAGCATCTATGTCCAATTTACTTCAAACACGAGATTTTACATCTTCTACTCTTCTCATCGTAAAATATCAGAAGCTACAAACGATAGATTTGAATTGGATGTGCATCTAACCCTTAGTCAAACTTGGTAAAAAACACGTACTCAATAAAGATCGGTAAAAACTTGCTTTTGTAAGGAAAAAAATGCATCCAAGTGTTTCTTCATAGGCTTCAAAAGTTGGATTTTATGTTTGTTTTTCAACACTAAAGGAGGCTACAATAGTACAATATGATTTATTTATTTTTTATTTTTTTACAAATATGATTGATTCTTTTTTGATAATAAAATTATAAAAAGAATTGTTTATCATCTAGAGTGTTAACATTGTCTACTACAGATAGGTATTAGAGACATAAAATTTAGTTACATATTCATTACACTAGTTATGAGTTAGTTGGTTGTTCTAATAATTTTTTTCAAAGTAAGTATAATAATGAGAAGTGTAGTGCAGTGTGGAATGGAAAAACTTGTGAATTAAGCATAGCAGAATATGGTTCATGTACACTACAATTTGAGTTTACTTCTTAATCTTTTATGCTTATGGAATCTGGTTCTGATGGTGGGTGGGGGGATTCATTTACATACACTTCAACTGGAAAATTAATCAACTTGAATATAGTTTGGAACTCACTCAACAATCAATTTGTTGAACTTGGTTTATGAACTAAATGAGGTAAAAAAATTATCTGTTAACTAAATTAGTTGAATTTGAACTATATATATTTTGGCTTGTTTGGTTATATGTGTGTGTGTTTGTGAGTGCGCGCGTGCGTGCGTGTGTGTAGTCCCTATTTATTTTACATCTTTTTCTTCAATCAACAATAAACATTATGTTGAAAACATTAACTAACTATCTTTCTTAACAATAAAATTGTAAAGATACAAACAAATTTAATATTACTACCAACTTTCATAATTCGTGTGATTTGGCCAAGACAAAGTTAGTAATAGATAAAATAAATTCAAGTACTACTAAGGGTTAATATGTGTCCATTTTCCTTTCCAGAATTAGAATTATCTATGATATGATGTGGTTTCCATTCCATTTCCTGATATGGAGTAAGTTCCTTGATTTACTTGTTAAAAAGTTCATTTCTTGCTGCTTAATCAACAACTTTATCTCATTTTATAGATAGATTATTATTAATTAGTGACTAGTTAAACCATTTATAGAACTAGACTAAGACAAAATTGATTTCCTGATTTAGCAGTCATTTGTTCTCTTCTATATATAAATCAAACAAACCCTTAGAAAATGAGTTGGAGGAAGTTAAAAAGTTTGTTCTGTTCTATATCATTACTTCTTCAATATGGTTCTAAAGATCTTCTTTCTTCAGTTTTTCTGCATTGTTATTTTGATATCATCTTCCTCATCTTTCTTCAGTATTTGTTCTCTTCTATTTATCAAACAAACAAACTCTTAGAAATTTCAGTTTGGAAGCCTTCTTCTCTTATATATCTCTTACTTTAAGCCAAGCCTTAGGATAAGAATTCAACTACACTCTTATTTTAGCAAAGAAGCTCCAGATCCAATTACTAGCTTCTGTAATTTCCTTTAAACCAAGCATTTTAGTATGTTTAACAGGTAATTGTTGGGGGTCAGGGTATTGATCCCATTTTGAGGGATGGAGAATCCCGGAAAATAACTCTAACCATTAGCCAAGGGGGAAGCGGACAATACAGGATGATTAGTGATGCGCTTCGGAGCATTCCACAGCCGAATGTTAGGAGGGTCGTCATATCCATTGGCCCAGGATATTTCAGGTACTTTGTTACCCTAACATTCAAGTAATATATATATATATATATATATATATATATATGAAGCTAAATTTATATTTGAGTAATGCAGTGTGGTTAGAAGTTATATTTGATCAGAATTTCCTGATTTTGAGAGTAGTTGTTGGATAAGTCATGGTTGTTGGAACAATGGAACCTGATGTATTATAGTTTGGAACTCGACTCGATAATTAACTTGCCTGGAATTCATTTGATCTCTTAAAAATATACTACACTAATGAATCAATTAATCAACTCGAATATAGTTTGAAACTCGACTCGACTCGACAATTAACTCGTCGAACTTAGTTCATGAACTAAATGAACTAAAAAATTTGTTTGTTAACTAAATGAGTTGAACTTGAACTATATATATATATATATATAGTTCAACTCAATTGGTTCATGAGTTAACCAGATTATATGTATGTATAACTGTGTGCGCGCACGCGTGCGTGCGCGCGTACGTTTATGTGTGGAAATGGAAGAGTTTTAGGATACTCTCAATTCTAATTGTGGCTTTACCTTGAGTTTTGTCTATGTTACGTGCACCGGTTTTAGTGTGCTTATTTGTATTTAAAAAAAAATTTGGTTGTTTGTATCTTGCTATATTTTTAGCTTTCTATAGTTATTTGCATATTTATGCAGGTATGAACTTTGTATTTATGTTTGTCCTTTAAACAATATATGTTTGTGATAACTTTTTATTTAATTCAATCTTTTCTTTTTAAAAAGGAAAATTAAAAGATCAAAGATATAGAAAAATGATTATATACTTTATTGATTAAAAAAATGATTTTTGAATTATATGATTTGAGTAGACGAGCTGAACGTAAACGAGCTAAATCGAGTTGCTTGTGAACTTAAAACGAGCTGAACTCGAGCTAAAATATGTTTGTTTAGAACATGAGTCGAGTTTCGAGCTGAACTAATTCTTATCAAGTCGAGCTTAGAAGAATTTGAATCTACTCGCATCATTCCAGCCCTAATAAGGAGGGTTATCATTTCCATTGGCTCTGGAATTTAAATGTACCACAAAATTTACTTGTTAACTTTTTCCATTTGATGAAAGTACTGTCAAGTAAAGTTAGGTTTACGGGGGGTAGAATCTAGCATTGCCATCTCGGAAACAATTCTTTCAAAGTTATATGTCCAAAATACTTTTTAGCCGGAGTAGTTCACATATCCCCAAGTCACAAGGTTCCCGTCTAAGAAAGTGCAATATCCTGTAGTTGATCTCCTATCCACAATTGAACCTTCGTAGTTAGGATCTGTATATGCTTAAAGTCTCATACTTCCATTTTGTTCAAACAAAATTCCTCTACCTCAGGTTCTTTTAAAAATTGAACAATTCAAAGTGCAGCTTGTAAATTATATTTTAGGGGCGACTAATTGAAACCCTTAGTAATGATTCAACTGTATTTCTTTCCTTTGTACTCAACCTTATTGTAAAGAAAACATCAAATAGTTTTAGGTTATTATAAGCTCCTATTAACCACGTTAAGATTATTATAGTTGCATGAGGTTCGAGAGAAACCAGTTACCTATAGCCTGCCTGACAATGTTCACGCTGGTGTGAGAGTCCACGTTTTCCCAGTTCCTTGCATCTTAGTATTCCTAAAAATGGAAGGGGGCCTATAATGATAGATCTCATAATTCCGAGGTTTTCGTAGATGTTTGCGTGTAAATTTTGAAACGAAAGAATGTTTATTCTGGCATAAATTACTTTTCTGCGTGTACGGTGATCCAATTCCTGTCAAGGAACTTGCAGGTCACGTGGTTAGTTATGTGCTCCTTTGCACCTTTGTATTTTGAAACATGTGATGGTTTTCTTTCAAAATGCAAGTTTTCTTTTGTACGAGGTTGATGCCACTGGTCTTGGGAGGGTATAAACCCAAAATGCAAGAATTTGGTATAAGTATGTGCACAAATTTGGTTAACGTTTATTTGATTTTGTCTTATGTTGTATTGCATCAGTTTCGACATCAGAATTTTGTCTTACAATGTTATCTTGCTAATGTCTTGGCAGAGAGATTGAAAAGTTGAAGCTTGCGGATATGACCTGCCGACAAGGAGTTATTAAAGTAGATAAGATGTAAGTAGCCTGATTATTTCCAGTGTTTGTAAGTAGCCTGATTTTTATGTTTTTAATGTGAATGTGAAACTTGACCAACTTTGTATTTGGACATGTTCATGTGTTTATTGTATGTACCAATTCGTTACAATCTGTGATTAGGGCATATTTGAACACATCTCTATTTTATGTGATTTGCGATTGACAACATAACTGATAAGATTTGCGACTTACAACACTACTGATAAGAAAACTTTATGAATGTAGATCCTCCCAAGAAAACTTTATGAAATTTATCATTGGAATGCTACTAGACCATCACCATATTGCTATTATCTTCTCTAGTATGTGACTTTCTAAATATAGTAGTATGTATTCATACCTTTTGTTTGTTATGGATGTTTTGAAAACATTTATTTCTACCATTGAAAGAAGCACACATACCTCTAGAATCCTTGTCTATGACTGTAGAGTCTCCCATGGAACATACCAAGCAAGTCAGTAGACAGTTTTTGTCGCCTTATAGCTCCTCTCTCAGGCCCCACCCCTCCTCCCATGTCATTCTTCTCATCATGCGATGGCTTAAAACTTGTCCGGTCAAATGAATTTAGCATCTGCTCTGTTTACTTAAAACACACGATTTTGCTACAAACTATAGCTTTTAATTTGACGTACATCTACCCTTAGTCGACCATGAAAACAAGCACGTACTTAATGAAGTTCTGGAATCTTTTGTAAGGAAAAAATGCTTTCAAGTGTTTTCATATAATTGTAGTTTTTAATTGTTTTTGCTGCTTTGTTAATCTTATATTATGTTGAGGATAAAAAGCTCTCAAAATTTCAAAATGCAAGGCTAAAAATAATGTGCAAAAATACACTGATCAAATATCATATATTTATTTAGTAGTAAATATACTAATAGTGGTGTAACGTGGTGGTTTGCCGCATAGGACTGTCGGAGTGGAGAACGATAGTGGCCATCAACGGTGGTCTAAGTGATTGGCGGTAGTTGGAGTGATTTATTCATAACAAAAATGTTAATTATAAGCCGTCTAAAATTGCACTTCTTGACTATAAGTTATTCAAAACTGCAATTCAGACATGCGCAATTTTAAAGAAATTGTGGGGGTGATTGCACTATGAAGTTCCTCAAGGAAATAAACCTTAGTTTATACGAATTTTAATTTTAACATTGAACACTAGTGATTTGTGCATAACATAAAAGTGGCGATAAATTTTACATCTCCAGAATGCTAGTTTATGATCTTTTTGTTGCTGGTTTACCATTGTGTAAGTAACTCTTTTATCATGCTTGAGGAACAAGAACTGTCAACTGACATGCTTTTGGTGGGTTATATTGCTGGAACATCTTGATGAGTGCTCCACGATGGACCACTCTGGTTCATAGTAGACCGATTAGAATAGTACTTAATGATCACACTTGAAACTCTTAACAGTTATCAGCGACATCCTCGAATGTAGAAGTCCATAGTTCTCTTTGTTCTTTCAACTACTAATGACCTAATCAGTATCGGTTCAAGAGAAACAAGGAAAAAAAACAATAGAGAGCTTTACTAAGCGAAGACTTTGTCTAATATCACCGAAATTTCGAACAACTTTCAAGTACTGATCCCTTGTGAGCCACCTATGAAAGATGTCCACGGTGGAAATTGGTTATTTATGAAAAGAAATTTTCAAAATACAGGAACCTTGTTTCGGAAATACAACTGTGGTCAACCTCTGCCTTAACCACTGAGTATGACACCCACACATGCAAGAGTGAATTTGATTCATACATAGCATCGAAATGGTGATGTGAACGATAAGTACTAGTTAGTTTGATTTGATTCAATTGTGTTGTTCTTTCCTTCGTCCTAGAAAATGAATGGTGGAAAGATAGAAATGAAATGAAGATATGGATCATATAAGTGTGCAGGAGGACTGATGAATTTTCAGTCTGATACTTCAATAATTTCACTTAGAAAAACACGTCACATGGACTACAATTCAAAACCTGATACTTGAATCAAGTACCTTTGTTACCAGTTCTATTGTTATTATAGTTTAGAATTTAGATGTTGGTTGCTTGCCATCCAAGTATTTCCTCATAGCTATCACTTTCTTTGTTAACACAAAAATAAGTGTTGATACCTTGATTGCTTTATACAAAATCTTGCCATGGATACATTTATTTCAAGTTTTTACCTGGTAGTAATTATAGCATGCTCTTCATCACCAACATAAAAAGCAGATAACAGGGATAACAATATCTTGCATAAGAACCCCTAAAAAAATTTAAAAAAATATATCTTGCAACCTGACAAACCGAGCAACCTCCGGGAAGGCATAATTGAGAACACCTAACAGGGATAATGCTATTTTTCACGAGGTTGAGAACACATAATTGGCATGTTGTCCATAGTTATACATATGTTCAATGATGATAATTTGATTGGAATTGAAACAATTTACAATTGAGATCAAAGAATAGTGTTTGTGCGTGCTATGGACTTTAGAATGATGTTACATTTAGGTTAATGAAATATATCTTGAGGATACATAATTTTAATCTTTTAATCACCATCCATTTCTTCCAGAGTTGCTTTGGCTGTTGTCTTAACTTCTTCTAGAATCTTTTCACGGTCGACTAAGGTTAGATGTATGTTATATTCAAAGAACATATAATTAGGTTAACTTCAAAATAAAAACAAGGTTAAGCTATTTTCCACTATAAGGTATCTGTCGGTCCATCTATCCTTTGTAGCAGCTCCAATTCAATAAAAAAAAATGGTGTATTTAATTTAATTGGTAAACACGACACGATAAAATGATGTACAAATATATGTTTAGATGCGTTCATTTTTTATATTATTCTGATCAAGTAAGGTCATTGATGGAGCTTTCACTTTTCGATGGAGACAATGTCTATGGTACGTAGGATCCTTGTACTGAAAGTTATTTAAGTGGGACCGAAAAATCCGAGGTGGCTAAGATGATGGGGTTGCGTTGATCTTGCGAGGTCGTGCTCTCTAACAATGGCTATGGTGGTCTCGTTATCACCCAGAGTCTAACTAGGACACCTTTACCGTTACTCTTTTTATGGCGTTTCAAATTTAATTAAAGGGTTTTTATAATGAGTTTTTTATTTTTAAAAAAAAATTGATGACATGGATGAAGAAGATGGATTAAAGAATGAATATGATTCTTTTGACCAGAATAAATTATAGTTTCATTAAGTGTTTTTTATGTTTAAATAAAACTACAAAAATGAATAAGTTTAGAGAGAAGAAAGAAAAGAGGACAAAGGTAAAAACAAAATTTTGTGTATGATGTTGCATATTAAGATTATTTATAGAAAAGTTTCAAAGAATAATTTCATATATTTCTTCATAGAGAAATGCAACGTTACATATATCCACAAGACTCCCTATAATTCCTCCTCTATTAAGGGAATGACAGCTGCCAATTAACTACACACTGTACAATTGACTAATTTACATTTACTGCTATCATAATATCTTACTGCCTAATTTAGCTAACAGAATATTTGACTTATCTTAACACCCCCGCTCAAGTTGGTGCATGGATATCACACATTCCCAACTTGAATAATGACTCATTAAACACTCTGCTTGTCACTCCTTTAGTGAGAACATCGGCAAACTGCAGTTCCGATCTTACAAAGGGAAAGGAAATTACTCCAGCTTCAAGCTTTTCTTTGATGACATGTCTATCAATCTCTACATGTTTTGTTCTATCATGTTGGACAGGATTATGAGCAATTGTTATTGCTGATGTATTATCATAGTACAACCTCATAGCTTCCTTTGGTTTAAAACCCATATCTGACAAAACATTTCGTACCCACAAAAGTTCACATACCCCAAGTGCCATGCCTCTAAACTCTACTTC
>Ga0315913_1004543_pt1 | contig 16807 bp, 14 predicted proteins | sample MpolsnodulesMG_FD_207736 | JGI IMG/M metagenome (GOLD analysis project Ga0315913, IMG submission 207736) | Medicago polymorpha root nodule microbial communities from Los Angeles, California, United States - small nodules | ecosystem: Host-associated > Plants > Roots > Nodule | place: USA... | reverse complement strand
CTGCGATTGCGAGGACTGCCGTACGTAGACGATGGCTTTGCGCGCGAGCAGCGCTGTCGGAATCAAATCAGTGTTGCTCATCGTTGAGCTCCTCGGCGACGAGGCCTGCGGCCTGCATCAGCAGGCAGAACATCCAGTTCGCCTCACTTCTCAGTAAGGCGGCCCTCCTCGGAGCATACGCAACTACTAAGGTTAGCAGCAGCGGGGCGCATGCTTTTGGTGCTTAGGATTACCGTGTCCATCGCGACGCACTCACTAGATAAGTGCGACGTGGAATACCCTAATCCGCCTTTGTTTTGCGCATGCCATCGCTTCTCGCAAGTGAAAGTTCAAGATCTCGCTTCCGTAGTCGCGCCGACTTATCAAGGGCCAAACGTTCGAGGACGCCATGAACAACGGGTCTAGCAACCGAAGCCGAGTTGAATCTTGCCACACCGTGTCTGAGGCCTTTATGGAGTGCGCGCAAAGATTTCCACACAGAGTCGCAGTGCGATGCGGCGAGGCGCAGATGACGTACGATGAGCTGTTTCGTGAAGCATCGTATGTGTCGCGTCAGCTAGCCGAGCACAATGTGGGCACAGGTGACATCGTTTTGATTAATCCGTCCCGTCATTTGGACACAGTGTTCCTTATCGTAGGAATTCTACTCCGGGGAGCGATAGTGTGTCCGCTCGATCTTCCCGCGCGCGAGCCGAAGACGCGCCACATCGTGGAAACTTCTGGGGCAAGGTTTGCACTTGTTACGCCCAACACTCCCGTCGCTGCCGATGTGAGTCAGCTCTTCGACTCTTTACGTGTGCAAATGGTTCATGTCGAGCGGCACGCAAACTACGAGTTGTCAAGTGATCAAAATCACGCAATACCCGAGTCAGGCTGCTACCTCCTTTTCACATCCGGGACGACTGGCTCCCCTAAAGGGGTGCTTATGTCAAATGGGGGGCTCGCCAACCTGATTCGATGGAACATATACCACAGACAATGTGAACCCGGCAAAATCCATCTGCAATTCGCATCCTTCCATTTCGATATTGCATTTCACGAGTTATTTGCGGCGATCAGTTCGGGAGGGACCGCAGTTTTGGCAACAAACGAGCAGCGGCGGGATGTCCGGCTACTCTTAGAATTGCTCTCTTCAAGTCGCATCGAAAGAGCGTACCTGCCGTACAGCGTTTTAAATCAGCTGGCACTTGCGTCGTCTACATTCATCAAACCGCTTTACCTCACGGATGTCACTACAGCTGGGGAACAGTTGAAGATCAACAGCAATATTCGGTCGCTGTTTCAAAGGCTTGGGGCTGTACTTTACAACAATTATGGGTCAACAGAGATGCAGGACGTTACGTCGCTACTACTCTGCGGCGATCCTGAACAATGGCCGGATCTGCCTTCAATCGGGTTTCCCATTGCAGGCATGCACGTAGGCGTACTCACTCCCAGAGGGGTCACGTCGGACCCAGGATCTGAAGGACAAATCGTAGTGAGGGGACCACAGGTTGCGATGGGGTACATGCAGAGCGAGAGTGACGGTCTCTCGGCCCTTCCTGCGGCCTCTACAAGTGCAGCTAACGAGTATCTCACGGGCGATCTCGGGGCTATCCTGGCTGATGGCAGCATTGCAGTCACCGGGCGGATTGATCGGCAGGTGAAGATCCGCGGACACCGGGTCGACGTCGCAGCTGTAGAAACTGCAATGGAACATTCTCGATACATCAGACAGGCTGCGGTTGTAGCAACTGAGATCAGTGGGCGCGTCGAACTGATCGGTTTCGTAACGAAGGCCGAAGAGTCTGCTGGGGAGATCCTGCGGGAAGATGTTAGAATGAATGTTCGCGACGCCCTGGATGAGGCAGCTGTTCCTTACCGGGTCTACACGGTCTCAAAGTTACCGGAGACGTCGACCGGTAAGGTTGACCGCCGAGCTCTTGAGACGATGGCGTCCTCCGCCACTGCCGTACTTCCTTCTGCTACACGCAACCAGCAAAGTTTCGAGCGAGCAGTCTCCGATATCTGGAATGATGTCCTTCCTGGTGGTGAGGGGCGAAGTTTCGGTGAAGCAGGAGGAGATTCACTTAGTGCCATGCAGCTGGTAACACGCTTGCACCAAGAACTGCAGGCTGAAATTTCGCTAGCAGACATTTCCATTGAGGCTACGCAGAAGTCGATCCTCCACATTGCAAGATTTCGTGACAACGCGGGCGAAAGCAAGCTGACCTCTGTTCCTTCCAGGCGAAAGGGCGTGGCAATTATCGGCATGGCGGGCCGCTTTCCCGGATGCGACTCAACTGACGCTCTTTGGCGGGGACTTCTAAGGAATGAGGTCTTCCTGACGAAATCCACGAACGACCCACCGACACTTGCAGTACGCGACCAGTTCGTCAGGATCGGTGCATTTATTGAGGACCATGACTATTTCGATGCCGATTTCTTCGGAATCAGTGAGCGTGAAGCGTCGCTGATGGACCCGCAGCACCGCGTTTTTTTAGAATGCTCATGGCATGCGCTCGAGAACGCCGGCTATGCACCGACGAAGGTGCCTTACCGGACAGGCGTCTACTCGGCCAGTGGCGCGGGCACTTATCTCATCAACAGTATTCTGCCCACGGTGTCGAAGGAGCCCGATGGCCCTTTCTTGAGCCACCGACTCATTCGGGATATAGAAGAGATTCTGATCGAGCAAGGCAACTCTCCCGATCAAATCTCGATGAGGGTATCAAACAAGCTAAATTTGACAGGCCCTAGCGTCTCTATAGGTTCGGCCTGCTCAGGTGCATTGGTCGCAGTCCATCATGCTGTCCAGGCCATTCGTGGTCGAGAAGTCGAAATGGCAATTGCAGGTGGCGTATCAATCTGCACGCCACAGCATGTGGGTTATTTTGCGCACGAGGGACTGATTCTATCACCGACGGGCGTCTGCAGACCGTTTGATGCGACAGCTGACGGAACGGTGTTTGGAAACGGATGCGCGGTCCTCGTTTTAAAAGACTATGATCTCGCGGTTCGCGACGGCGACCAAATCTTGGCCGCGATTGTTGGTACGGCTGTCAACAACGACGGTGGCCGCAAACTGAGCTATACAGGGCCGAGCCTGGAAGGTCAGGTCGAAGTGATCAACGCAGCTCTGGAGGACGCTGGTCTTAATTCCTCCGAAATTGACTACGTTGAGGCGCATGGGACTGGTACACCGGTTGGCGATTCCATTGAGATCGCGGCGCTCCTAGCAACATACGGCGAAGCCAAAGTCGCTGAACACTGCCTGATCGGATCCCTAAAGGCCAATATCGGCCACCTTGATGAAGCGGCAGGGGCAGCAGGACTGATTAAAGCAACCCTTTGTGTTCAACAAGGCCAAATCCCGGCCATCCCGACGTTTCAGAACCAAAATGAGCGTGTGAGCCTGAACGGCTCCCGCCTAAAAATCGCACATGGGCAGGCGCGGGATTGGCAGAGTCGACCGGGAAGGCCAAGACGAGCAGGCATCACCTCCTTGGGAATAGGAGGAACCAATTGCCACATTATCCTTGAGAGCCGCGAAAACGGTTATGAACCTGAGCAACCGCCTCGTAGTTCTCAGCAGCATGAAATCTTCGTGCTATCGGCTCGAACACCCGAACAACTGATCAGTCTTTGCAAGGAGGTCCTCCTTGCTTCGTCTAACAAAGATCTGGATTTGCGGGATATATGTATGACCTCCAGCGTCGGCCGCAGGCCGGAGCGATTCCGCATCGCTCAGCCCGTTTCTACCAAAGTCGAGTTGTCCCAGTTCCTTGGTGATGTAATAAAGGGAACGCTGTTGCCTTCTGACAGTGCAGGTCCAACCAGAGTTGCCGCGCTATTTACTGGCCAGGGATGCCAACGTGCGGAGATGGGAACAGAGCTTGCGAACGCTTTTCCTGTTTTCAAGAACGCGATGGACTATTGCTTCAAGCGCATGAGAACTAGCGATGGAATCGACCTTCAGCAGGTGGTGGGAGAGCCCCCCGGCTCGCAACCGCGAATAAATCTCACCCAGTTTGCGCAGCCTGCGATCTTCGCGTTCGAGTACGCCATGACGTGTCTATTTCGGTCTTTGGGGATCAAGTTTGAGCAGGTGGCAGGTCATAGCTTGGGTGAGATTGCCGCGTGGGTTGCTGCCGGTGCCCTGTCGCTAGACGACGCGTGCGTCCTCGTTTCGGAGCGGGGACGATTAATGGGGGACATTCCCGCTGGACTTGGCGCAATGGCCGTCGCCAAAGGAAGCGCGCAAGATATTGCACTCTTCGTGTCCAATTTAAGCGACGGTTTGGCTGTTGCGGCGTTCAATTCACCGAACACCGTCGTATTGGCCGGTGGCCGCGATGTTATGGCAAAGCTTACTGATGCTGGTGAAGTGTCCGGTTGTAGCGTCACTGCGCTGCCAGTATCTCACGCATTCCACTCCGAGCAGATGCGCTCCATTATTAACGAATACACATCTGTTACTGCGCGGCTTTCCTTCTCTGACCCAGTAATTCCTGTCGTCTCTTCGGTCACGGGGGCGACCCTTGCAGGCAATCTTGACTGGAAAGGATATCTTACGGATCAGGTCCTGGAACCGGTCCACTTTGACCGCATGATTCAGTACATGCTTGAAGATAGATCTACGGTTTTTGTGGAACTCGGGCCTAGGCCGATGCTAGTTGGGCTCGGTATGGAAAACGACCCCGACGCTGAGAGAACATGGATTGCCTCCTGCCGTAGCTCTTGTGAGGTAAAAACCTTCCTCATGGCGGTCGCCGAATTGTTCAAGCTTGGCGTCGATGTTCGATTTGACAACCTTGCGTCCGGGGAGCCGTGGCGACGAGTATCTTTACCGACCTACCCATTCCGCAGGAAGCGGTTCAACTGTACCCCAGAAACTCGTTCGGATCCGATTGCTGTGCCGGCTGCGTTTGGTCGTCCTCGCAACCAATCGGGTGTTGAATCGATCCACCGTAGAGGCGGGCTCAAATCACCAGATCTAGATCAAACCGAAGAGGACGTCTTGCGGGTAGTGTCAGAGCAGATTGCTATGCTTCTCGGGGAACGGGATGTTTTAGCTGTCGATCCGGATCGTGAATGGCGCGACCTGGGTCTAGATTCGCTGGGCTTAATCGAATTACGTAATGAGCTGCGGAAATCTCTTGGTACAATTATATCTTCGACCGTGATCATGCGTAGCCGAACCCCGCGCCGCCTTGCTAAGGAATTACGCGAGACCGCCTCCCGACTGCATCCAACATCGGACCATTTGGCCCGGAAAGATGCTCGACTTCTGCTTATTCCCGGCATCACTGGAGAGCCGATGGACTTCTCAGCGCTCCTCCCCCTACTCGGTGATCTTCCATTTGAAATCCTTGAATATCCAACGGGGCTTGATCCCTGGCACAATTCAATCGAACCGTCTGACATAATCGGCCCTATGACCGCTCGTGCCAGAGAGGCAGCAGTTGGCAACCACGTAATTCTGGTTGGTTACTCTTTTGGCGGAAGAATCGCAAACGAGGTCGCAGTCGAGCTACACCGGCAGAATGTCGACGTCGCGCGGGTAATCGTTTTGGACATCCCGGCGAGTGCCTCCCTAGCACTCTCAGTAAGTGGCCAGGCCGCACGACCTCTGGACCAGAAGAGCTTCAATGCGATGCTATCGGACATGCCCGCCAAGGCATTCGATGCCTTGGATCTTGCTTGTGCTAGCAGAGCGATCGACCCCAGTCTCAAACAAACGGCCGCGATCTATTGGGCAAACAGCATTATCGCGCCGAAGTTTGAAGCCAGCAAAACGACCATCCCGCTCACATTTATAAGAGCGGGAACTGTAGGAGTCTTCGGTAGCCAATTGCCAGGGGAGGAAGCGACCTCAGCTGATCCCACATGGGGATGGAGGAGAGTTGCAGCCAACGCGGACGTTCATGTCATTCGTGGAGACCATTTCACCATCATGCGGCATGACAACGCGCCGCAGATTGCGGAGTTGATAATGCAAATTCTTTACGTTGATTAGAGGGGCTAAATACGGCACGGGCCGGCCACGGGTAAATCCCTAACACAGTGGATGGGCAAGAGTGCGGCGGTTTGAACTGCTCTACAGTTGCTGGCACCGGCCCTTATAGCCGTCGCGATAGCAATGGCATTATAACTTCTTAGCCGCATCCGCCGTGCTTTCCGATGCGGTGGCGGACGAGAGACCTAAGCCCGCTCACGAAACCAGGCCCGTGGCAGAGCCGGAGTCTTGGTCCGCCGTTCCATCAAACCCGAACAGTCGCCGGGATCGCAAGCGAAGCCCGGTTAGGCAAGGATGGGAAAAATGGACGCGACTTCCGTAGGCGCCGACGTTTCGCAAGACTGGTTGGACGTGCATGTGCTGCCGACAGGCCAGCGCTTCAGGGTTGGTAATGACGATGCCGGCATCGCCGAAATGCGGGAAAGGCTCTCACGGATTTCACCGGAGCGGATCGCGCTAGAGGCCACAGGCGGCCTCGAGCGGCTGGCGGTCGCGGCGATGGCAGCGGCGGGTCTGCCGGTGGTCGTGGTCAATTCGGCGCACGTCCGCGCCTTCGCCGACGCGCTCGGTACGCGCGCCAAAACCGATCCGATAGGCGCGGCGCTGATTGCCGCTTACGTCAACGCCGTGCGGCCGCAGCTGCGGCCGTTGCCCGCCGCGACGACCCGCGCGCTGGCCGACCTCGTCGCCCGTCGGCGCCACATCGTTCGGATGATCATGGCCGAGCAGAACCGTTTGCGTACGGCGAGCAGCCGTCAGGCCCTCGAGAGCATTAGGCGGCTGCTTGCCGCGCTGGAGCGCGAGTTGGAAGCAATCGACGCCGACACGGACGGCCACATCCGCAAGTCGCCGCTGTGGCAGGTCGACGAGAAGCTGCTCATCTCCATGCCCGGCATGGGACCGACGGTGGCGAGAATCCTGCTCGCCGAACTCCCCGAACTCGACCGCCGTCAGATCGCCGCACTCGCAGGGCTCGCACCCTTCACCTGTCAGTGGGGCAAGTGGCGCGGCAAGAGCGTTATCGCCGCAGGGCGCAGTTCCGTGCGCGCGGCGCTGTTCATAGTCGCTCTCGTCGCCATCAACCCTCACCCTCAATGCACTCCGCGACCGCCTCGTCCCCTCCGGCGAGGCCAAGATCGTCGCCACTATGCGCAAACTGCTCACAATCCTCAACGCCATGACCCAAGACCAAAAAACCCCGCAACCCTTAACGGCAAAAAAGTCGCTCTCGCCTCCGTACCAAGCCATGATTTCAGATCCTGGATGAGGGAAAGCGAAGTTCGATGGTTACGAGCAGCGTTTGCAGATGTACTCGCAGGCCTTGAGGGGTAACCCTACGGTGAGCGCCGCGATCATAACCAAGCAGTGATGACTTTCCTATAAGAACGAACCCGCCTATAGGTATGCCCATGCCGCTCCAGGAAGCGAAGATTCAAGGGGACAAGCCTACCTCAGCAAGGCGGCCGTCACCGGAGGGCTACCTTGAGGGTCTTGCGATGGTGAGAGAAGAAGTTGTGGCTGAGAGGAAGTCGGCGATGTGACACCGCAAGGTTGTGTGCGTCAAGTTCTGCAAAATTGGGCGGTCATGCGTGCTGGTCATGCGGCTTGACGGAGTGCGAGTTTCTTGTGCTCTCGCAGGTCGTCCATGTTGATGTAGCGATTGGCCTCCATCCAGTTTTCGTGGGTTTCGACGGCGAGCGCGCGGACGAGGCGTAGGCAGCTCTCGGTATTGGGAAAGATGCGCACGACGTAGGTTCTGCGGCGGATTTCCTCGTTGAGGCGTTCCAGTGCGTGTTTCGTTAAGTCCCGGACACCGATTTCAGTAAGTCCCGGACAGCAATTCCGCTAAGTCGCGGACAGCGATTCCGCTAAGTCCCGGACAGTTACCGGGCGGATTTTGATGGTCGGTCTTCGGCTGCGCCGTTCTGGCAATCTGGCCTCTCACGAGACGTTGAGAGGGGCCATGCCAAGACGGAAGCAAGCGAGACGAACGAGCGTGAGGGACATCCGGACGATCCTGCGCCTGACCTATGAACAGGGTCTGTCGGTGCGCGAGGTGGCCGAGCGGCTGAAGATCGGCAAGACCTCGGCTTCGACCTATTTGCTGCGGGCGCGGGAGGCGGGGCTGTCGAGCTGGCCGTTGGCGCCGGCCTACGATGACGATGCGGCGCTGGAACGGCGTCTGGTTCACCGAATGGGCCGCCCGCCGCAGGACCTGAGGGAACCGGACTGGGCGCTGGTTGCCCGGGAGCTGAAGCGCGAAGGGGTGACGCTGACACTTCTGTGGCAGGAATATCGCGCCGCCCATCCCGACGGCTACGGCTTCACGTGGTTCTGCGACCGGTTCGCCGCCTTCCGGCGGCGGGCGAGCCCGACGTTCCGCAACCGGCATGCGGCGGGCGCGGTGATGCAGACCGACTATGCCGGGCAGACGGTGCCGGTGATCGATCCGGCGACCGGCGTCATTTTCCCGGCGCAGATCTTTGTCGCGGTGCTGGGCGCCTCCAACCTGACCTTCGCCTTTGCCAGCTTCAGTCAAAAGCTGCCCGATTGGATCGACGGCCAGGTGCGGGCGCTTGCCTTCTTCGGCGGGGTCACCAAGGCGATCGTCTGCGACAATCTGAAGGCGGGGGTCGCCAAGGCGCTGTGGTTCGAGCCGACGCTGAACGCGACCTTTGCCGCGATGGCCGAGCATTACGACACCACGATCCTGCCAACCCGCAGCCGAAAGTCGAGGGCGCGGTGCTGATCGTCGAGCGCTGGATTCTCGCCCGGCTCAGGAACCGGACGTTCTTCTCGCTGGCCGAGCTCAATTCGGCGATCGCCGAACTGCTCGAGGAGTTGAACAACCGGCCAATGCGCCATGTCGGCAAAAGCCGCCGCGAACTGTTCGAGGAGATCGAGCGGGCAGCCTTAAGGCCGCTGCCGGCAACGCCGTTCGAATACGCGGAATGGAGATCAGCGAAGGTCCATCCCGACTACCATGTCGAAGTCGACAAGACCTTCTACTCGGTGCCGCATCGGCTGATCGGCCGCACCGTCCAGGTCCGGCTCACCCATCGGGTGGTCGAGATCTTCCACGATCACCAGCGCGTCGCCAGCCATGTCCGTCGTTCGCAACGCTCCGGTCATGTCACCGTCAACGCCCACATGCCGAAGGCGCATCAGCGTTACGCAAATACGACGCCGGCCACCTTGATCGCTCGGGCCGCCAAAATCGGGCCCAACGCCGCCATCCTGGTCGAGCGCCTGATGCGCGACCGGCCGCATCCGGAACAGGGATACCGCGCCGCCATGGGCATCCTGTCGCTTTCGCCGCGCTATGGGCAGGAGCGCACGGAGGCGGCCTGCGAGCGGGCGCTCACGATCAACGCGATCACCTACGCCTCCGTCACCGCCATTCTCAAGTCCGGCCTCGACCGGGCGAGCACCACAGAGCCGGCAAAGCCGACGCCGGCGCACGGCAACATCCGCGGCAGCAGCTATTACCAGTGAAGGAAAGGAAGAAAGAATGCTGACCAACCCGACACTCGACCAGATGCAGGCGCTCGGCCTGGCTGGCATGGCCGCCGCCTGGCGGCAGCTGGCCGAGCAGACCAACGCCCAAGAGCTCAGCCGCGACGAGTGGCTCGGCCTGATGCTCGACCGCGAGATCGCCATGCGTGCCGACAAGCGCGTCCGGAACCGGCTCGCCTCAGCCAAGCTGCGCTTTCCCGAGGCCTCTATCGAAGACATCGATTTTGCCGCGCCGCGCGGGCTGGACCGCCGCAATACCATGGCGCTCGCCCAGGGCGAATGGCTGAAGGCGCATGAGAACTTGATCGTCACCGGCCAGACCGGCACCGGAAAGTCATGGCTCGCCTGTGCCTTCGGCCGTCAGGCGGCACGGCTCGATCATTCCGTGCTCTACCTGCGCGTTCCACGGCTCTTCGAGGACCTGGCGCTCGCCCGCCTTGATGGCCGCTACCCCCGCCTCATCGACAAGCTCACGCGCGTGCAACTCCTCATCCTCGACGACTTCGGAACCCACTCCCTCACCGATCAGCAGCGCTTCCATCTGTTCGAAATCGTTGAGGAACGCTATCGACGCAAATCCACCCTGATCACCGCCCAGGTCCCGGTGGGCAGATGGCATGACCTGATCGCCGATCCCACGGTCGCCGACGCCATTCTCGACAGGATCGTTCACAATGCCCATCGGATCACCCTCCAGGGCGACAGCATGCGAAAGCAAAAAGCGCCGCCGCTCTTGACCGGCGGCGAAAACGGCGAAATCAATCACCCATGAAGACAACCAGGCACCCGAGGACCACCGCCGCCAAACTGTCCGCGACTTAGTGAAACGAATGTCCGCGACTTAGCGGAATCCCTGTCCGGCTTTTGCGAAATGCGCAGATCAACGAACTGCTGGAGACCGACAACGACCAGCAGATTGCCAGTCGTCTCAATACGCTCGGGCATCGTAACTGGCGCGGTGAGCCCTTTACGCTGAAGAAGGTCATGCTCGTTCGTCGAGCCTATGGCTTGAAGACCCGGTTCGAACGATTGCGCGAGAGCGGCATGCTCACCGGGGAGGAAGTGGCTCATCGACTTGGCGTCAGCGCCACAACCGTCCACCAACTCGGACGCGATGGCGTTCTCAAGCGCCACCGCTACGCTAGCAACCACCGTTACCTGTATGAGCCTCCGGGCAACGTCAGACTCGCAAAAGGCGTCGGCGGTCGCTATGGTAGCCGCAAACCCCAGCTAATTGACGCTCAACCAATCCAACAAGGTGCATCGTGATGTCTGCTCCTTGTCATACGGATTGCCCACCCGGCTCATACTCGGCTGGATCCCATGCGCGTGGAGGATGTCAGAATAGCTGCTGCAAGCGTATTGAACTCCCCTGTCCGAGTGGTGAATTAAACTGCCCGCGACTGGAGCGCGTGCGGAGATCGCCATTTTCAGGGCGTCGACTGCTAGGCTGGCTCGCAAGTGGAGTTCCAGTGCCCACCCGATGACCATGCGGCTGAAGGCATCGAGCACAACCGCCAAATAAGCGAACTGCTCGGCAAGGTGCAGATAGGTGATGTCTGCGACCCAAAGCTGGTTAATCCCTGTCAGTTCCATCCCCCGAGCCAGGTTTGGGACGACGCGCCAGCTATGCTTGGAATCGGTGGTCCGGGGTACGAACGGCCGATTGCGCAAACATAAGAGATTGTCCTCTCCCATCAAACGCAACACACGTTTGTGGTTCGCCTGCCAGCCCTCCCGGCCCAGAAGAGCGCCAATCCGGCGATATCCATAATGCCGATTGGCCAAGGCCAGCCTTTGAATGACATCTCGTAGACCGGTTTCTTCCTGACGCGGCGCTGATTGCTGCCAGTACCGGTAGTACCCCGCCCGGCTAACACCAGCCAGACGGCACATCTGTTCGATTCCTGTCGAGCCTTGCGGCATGCGGGCTGTCATTTTCTGGATGACTTCGAAGACGCCGCCCCTCCAGGCGCGTCTTTCTGCTGTTGACTGCCCCTGACATGCCGCAAGGCTTCTTGAAAAAAATCGAGTTCAACCTGTTGCTGGCCAATCTTGCGTTCAAGTTCGACAATGCGGCGACGGGCTTTGGCCAATGCATCCGCACGACGCTGTTCCGCCGATACTGCAAAGCTCGCCGCCAGGGTTTGGGGGTCCGGCGGTGCCTCGGGCGGGGGCTGTTTCTTTGGCCGACCCTGCCGGGCCGGCGTTAGATTGCCGCACGTTCGTAGCTGCTCACGCCAAGCATACAAGCGTTGACGGTGAATACCCAGTTCGTCGGCCAGACGGCTGACGTTCTCCCCGTTGTTCATCCGCGCGAGCATGGAGAGCTTCTCTTCTTCGCTAAATCTCGGCTTTCTTCCAACCATTTCCAGTTCCTGTAGTCGAGAAACTGTCCGCTACTTAATATGTCTCAGTTGAGGGGTGCATTCCATCGGTGTCCGGGATTTACTGAAACACGCACCCTTGATGACGGCAGCACCCAGTTCATGGGGCGGCGCGTGTTGGCAAACGCGCCGTTGAAGGATCCGACAGCGGTCCCCGCTACGCTGGCAATAACGATGGATGGGGTGCTCATGACAGCTCCTCCGCTGTTGGTTTAATCGGAATAAGTCGTGTGCAAAGCGTCGGATCAGTTGACGATCGTGGCATCCGTTGCAGCACGCAGCTCGCTATCCGTCACACCGTCGGCGAGCTCCACCAGCTTCAGGCCGCCGTCGACGACGTCGAGAACGCCAAGGTTGGTGATGATGCGGTCAACCACGCCTTTGCCGGTGAGCGGCAGAGCGCAGGTCTTCAGCACCTTGGACTCGCCGGCCTTGTTGGCGTGATCCATGACGACGACCACAGTTTTGACGCCAGCGACCAGATCCATGGCGCCGCCCATGCCCTTGACCAGCTTGCCTGGGATCATCCAGTTGGCAAGATCGCCGTTCTCGGCCACTTCCATGGCCCCGAGGATCGCCATGGCGATCTTGCCGCCGCGGATCATCGCAAAACTTTGCGCAGAGTCGAAGAAGGCCGAATGTGGCAGTGCTGTCACCGTCTGCTTGCCGGCATTGATCAGGTCGGCGTCGATCGCGTCCTCGGTCGGGAATGGACCGATGCCGAGCAGACCGTTCTCCGACTGCAACGTCACATGGACGCCCTCGGGAATGTAGTTTGCCACCAGCGTCGGAATGCCGATGCCGAGATTGACGTAGGTGCCGTCCTGTAGTTCGCGGGCAGCCCGTGCTGCCATTTGCTTCCTGTCCCAGGTCATATCTCTTCCCCCTGCCCTTACGCCACCGCGCGCGTGGTGCGCTGTTCGATGCGTTTTTCGTGCTCGCCCTGGATGAGGCGATGCACATAGACTCCCGGCAGATGGATCTGATCGGGATCGAGGCTGCCGGCCGGCACAATCTCCTCGACCTCCGCGACGCAGATCTTGCCGCAGGTGGCGGCCGGCGGGTTGAAGTTCCGGGCAGTCTTGCGGAAGATCAGATTGCCCGTCGTATCCGCCTTCCAGGCCTTGACGATCGAGAGGTCGGCGACGATCCCGGTCTCGAGAACGTAGTATTCGCCATTAAAGCTCTTCACCTCCTTGCCGTGGGCAACGACCGTGCCAACGCCGGTCTTGGTGTAGAAGCCGGCAATCCCCGCTCCGCCTGCCCGCATGCGTTCGGCGAGCGTCCCCTGCGGATTGAACTCGAGTTCGAGTTCGCCGCTCAAATACTGGCGCATGAACTCGGCGTTCTCGCCGACGTAAGACGAGATCATCTTCCTGATCTGCTTTGTCTTCAGCAGCATGCCAAGCCCGAAATCGTCGACGCCGCAATTGTTCGAGGCGATTATCAGGTTCGTGGTGCCTGCCTCCCGAATCGCATCGATCAACAGCTCCGGGATGCCGCATAGGCCGAAGCCGCCAGCCGCGATGAACATCCCGTCGTACAGCAGGCCTTCGAGAGCTGTGTTTGAATCAGCGTAGATCTTGTTCAAGTCGTTTCTCCACCTTGATTACGAATCAGCTGGCGCGCGTCCGAAATTAGAGTGACCTTGCACGCGGTCGTCTCTCCTCAGCAAACTTCAGTTCGCTCGATACTCGGGCGATTGGCTGCAAATTAGCAAAGGACACGTACAACTGCTGTTATTGGCGATTGGACATGTGAATTCCTTGCGCACATGGCGGGCGCGGCCTCGTTGCCGCCAACGCCGCTATGGGCGGCCTCTAGAGGCGACTCCCAAAGGGAGCCGCGCCGAGAGAAAAGAGGAAGCAGACGCGCCGAAACTGGCGCGCCTGCTGATGGTCCGTTGAACATGAGTAGAACGTTACACGTGATGAGCTTGCATCGATCCGGGCAGCGCGAGGTGGCCTCTGACCAGTTTGGTTCCGACATCGATGACTTGCACGAGTACGATGTAGATAATGCCGACGACCAACAACGGCGTCAGCGGATCCAGATAGACCTTTCCAAGCACGGTTGGGCCGCCCATCAGATCTCTGACCGTGATTACGCTGGTGATGGCGGACGCTTTCACCACAGCAATCGTTTCGCTTCCCAGGTTTCCTAGGACGGATCGAAGCGCGAGCGGCGCATGAATACGAAAGAAGGCACGCGTCCTCGTCATGCCGACCGCCGCCGCCGCCTCCAGTAATCCGGCCGGGACCATCCTTAGCCCACCTCTGATCATCTCCCCGAGGTAGGCGGCGTTGTTTATCGTTAAAACGAAAACGGCGGTCCGAATGGGCGATGTGAGGACCAGATCCCAGAACAAACTGCCCCTGAGCCAGGTCACTCGTGGCAAGCCGTAATACACCAGGAATAGAAGGATCAGCAGCGGTACCCCACGGAAGACAAATATGTACGCTTTCGCTGCGAAACGTACCGCTGGACTTCCATAGATATGCATTGAGGCCAAGACGCCGCCAATGACGAAGCCGAGGACCATACTGATGGCTGTGAGCGCCAATGTAACACCCAACCCGTTGAGAACGGACCACCAGAAGTAGCTCGTCTCGAGAATGGCAAAATTCAGCATCTAGAGTGACCTCTTCGTAGCTGCTTCGAAGCGGTGCTGCACGAACCCGGAAACTGCAGAAATGGCGAGGTACATTGCCGCCGCGATCACATAGCAAACGAGAGGCTCGCGGGTGGAGCCGGCGATGACACTCGTGGTCCGGCTTAGTTCAGCCACTCCGATTAGCGAGGCAAGAGCCGAGATCTTCAACATCACCAGAAACAGGTTGCCTAGTGCCGGCGTGGCAGAACGCAGCAGCAATGGAACGACGATGCGCCTTCGGATCTGCAGACGGGTCATCCCAATCGCCAATCCGGCTTCCGTATATCCCTTGGGAAATACAGCCATCCAATCCTTAAAGATCACCGCCGCGTAGGAGCCGAATTGCACCGACAAGGCGACCAACGCGGCCAGCGCAGGATGGGTGCCGCCGAACTGAAAACCAAGAGGCTTGCCCACCGTCGTGAGAACGATATTTGACCCGTAGAACACCACGAAGATCACAATGATCTCAGGCAGACCACGAAAGATGTTGATGTAGGTTGCCGCGGCCAGCGACACAAGGCGAGCGCGCGAGACGGCGGCGAATGCCACCGTCAAGCCGATGAGAATGCAGATTGGAAAGGAAGCAGCTGACAGCCCCAAGGTGAGTGCTGCGCCCTTTAACCAAAAGCTCATATAGGGTGCAACGATCTCAATCACTGCTGGCCCCTCTGAAGATTTGTCCATCGTCGATCAGTTCGTGACCAACTTGGTATGGAAGTACTTTGTACCCAGCTGGCCCACATTCCCTGCTGCGATGACGGCATCCAGCCCCTTGTCGATCTTGCTGACAAGGTCAGTCGATCCCTTGCGGAAAAACCAGGCTCGTCCTTCGCCGACATATTTGGGATCGAATGTCGCCTCAGCGGCAAGCTTGTAGTTACCCGTGCCAACATATTGCTGTTCCAGCTGAAGATTATCGCTTTGGAAAGCGGCAATACGACCTGCATCCAGGTCGAGAACGGCGGCGTCAGCCGTGTCGTATCCTTTTATATCGGTTTCTGCACCCAGCACACCTTTGATGTAGTCATAATAGGATTGGGTGCCGACAATTGTGCCGATCGACTGGCCCTTCAGTCCGTCGAGCCCCTTCGACGTATCGGCATCCTTGGGCACCAGGAAGGCGAAACCGACCCGATAGATCAGACGTGAGGTATCGTATTTCTTAAGACGAATCTTTGTCTTCGTAACGGTAGTACCGATCATATCGATCGTTCCGGTTTCAAGCGCTGTGAAAATTCCGTCCCACGGTACGTTTGAAAGCTCGCAATTCGCCTTGATCTCAGCGCAGACCGCCTTGATGAGGTCGATCTCGAAACCTGCCAGCTCGCCATTCGCTTCCACGAAAGCGAACGGCTTGTAGGCGGCATCGACACCAATCTTGATGGTTTCATCCGCCTTGGCAGACGACAAACTTGCCGCGCAGACAACAGCCGCAGCAACGGTAAACGACAGCATTCTCAACATGTTCATATCAGGCTCCCCTTTTCTTGATGTTGGCTAGGATCGATATCTTTGAAGAAAAGAAGCGAGCGCCTCCGACTTCGGAGATTTCAGCACTTCCGATGGCCTGCCCCTTTCTTCGATATTGCCTTTCGAGAGAAAAACGACCTCCGAGGAAACCTCGCGTGCGAACTGCATCTCATGAGTGACGATGATCATCGTCCTTCCCTCGGCCGCCAGGTTCTGCATAACGCGCAACACTTCGCCCACGAGTTCGGGATCCAGCGCAGACGTCGGCTCGTCGAAGAGAAGAATTTCGGGTTCCATGGCAAGCGCCCGCGCGATTGCTACGCGCTGCTGCTGCCCACCCGAAAGCTGGGATGGGTAATGATTGACACGTTCCGCAAGCCCCACCTTCTCGAGATAGCCAAGAGCACGGTCCCGAGCATCCTCCTTGGAAAGCCCGAGCACCTGTACGGCGCCCTCCATCACGTTCTCTATTGCGGTCCGATGGGGCCAAAGATTGAAGGATTGGAACACCATCCCGACCTTGCGGCGCAGCGCGATCAGCTCGGCGTTCTGCTTCCTCGTGCGCCGTTTCCCACCGGCAGGAAAGACGACACCATCAAGTACAATTTCCCCTGCGGAAGGCTCTTCAAGGAAGTTGATACAGCGGATCAGAGTACTCTTCCCAGACCCAGAGCTGCCGATCAGCGTCACGATATTGCCTTGGGCGGCGCCGATACTCACCCCCTTCAGGACCTCCAAGGGACCAAAGGACTTCCGTAGATTGCGGACCTCTAGAAGCTT
>Ga0315913_1004542_pt1 | contig 16808 bp, 14 predicted proteins | sample MpolsnodulesMG_FD_207736 | JGI IMG/M metagenome (GOLD analysis project Ga0315913, IMG submission 207736) | Medicago polymorpha root nodule microbial communities from Los Angeles, California, United States - small nodules | ecosystem: Host-associated > Plants > Roots > Nodule | place: USA... | reverse complement strand
TCTATAGCATCAAGCTAATTTTCCGTTGGTATAAGCTATTGGGACGGCATTCTTGCCGTTGGTATAAGCATAGTATCCTAGACGGTAGCAGGTGGGCGTTGGTATAGGTTTTATGACCTATACCAACAGCTTTTGAGACCTTTACCAACGGTTTCTGCTGTTGCTAAATGACAAGTTTCTTGTAGTGTGTGTCTCGCAACTTTGAAGGATCTTTGTCCCTCTAGGTTGTCCAAGACACTAAAAGTAAGATGTGCTCTCTGTCACTTTCACTTTATAAAGTACATCTTATATCTCGCAAATCAACATTGATATTCCTTGTTTTTTCTCTTAATCCCAAAAGATTGGGAAAGGTTTGCTTTGTTCTAGTGTGTGTAGGTTTGATGATGATTGAAGCATGTCAAAGATGATTCTCGACAATAATCTCCTTAATTCTCAAGGACATCATGAGCAAAAGTGTGATGAAGACGTATTCCAGGACTTTAAATACTTAACCTCTCCATTTGTCTTATCATGTTGGTTGATCACGAGTGACCTCTCTATCATCATTCTCATTGAAGTACTCTAGCAAGGGAGTAAGTATGTCTTTGATAGTAGGTAAAATTTTCTAGGAAGATTCAAATGCATTTTGATCTTTCCTTGAAAATCTCTCTTTTACCTCTCTCGTTTTTTTTCTCTCTAATTGTTTAATAGCCATTATGAGTTTGTGTTTGTTGGTTGTCCTTCATCCTTTGCGTGCTATATTTTATCTCGTGACTCTATTTGCATGCTTGCTTGTATTACAATTGTGATTGTTTGCTTGCTCTTAGTTTGGATGTTCTTCGATGACTTTCTTTCACATCATCTGTTGGTATGATCAAATTTGTGCATTCATATTTCAAATTTTATCTTTGAGCATAAATCTTTGTTTTTGAATCGATTCACTTATGTTTGACTAACAAAATGAATTGATTCATACTGAATCAATTCGTTAAATAGTTGAATCGATTCAAATGCGTAAAATCAGTTTTCTCCATCGCATCCTGACCTTTCATTACAAACTCAACTTTTCCTCTTCTATCCTCTCTGGTTCTCAAACCTATAACCCCAATTACTCAAATTTTACCCATTCCTTTCAACAATCACTCAAATCAATTGTTCAAATGGGTCCAAAATCGGGTACCCGGACTAGAAGTTGTAGAGGGCGAACTTAAAGAGGAGGAGGTGTCAAAATTGGGTCAGACATAGTTGGGATCCTTGTGGAAGATTTGCTTCTGGTTAATGACTATGACAGGTATATCAATGAATTTCATAACTCTAGGTTAACCTCCAGTCAATTCTTTTGTGATATTGGTGCTATAGATAATCTAGGGTTTGGTTTTAAGGACTTGTTAGTATATCAAAACCTAGGAACCTTGTTAGGTTTGAAAAACTCATATGACTCCTCTCAAGTTAAAGCTTTTTATTGTGTGGCTGAGAGACAACAAGATAATGTAAGCTTTGTGTGCCCTTTTACGAATCGTGTGGTAACTTTAACCCCTACGATATGGGCTAGTGTAGCGGGTTTAGAATGTGTTGGTGTTGACATTGAAAGTGAAAATGTATTTGCTGACTATGATAAGGTCTCCTTTGTACAAAGTATCTCAAAATCATGTATTGCCCCTTTAGAATTTTCAAACTTTAGTGTTATGCAACTCAAATGTGATGACAAAATTCTTCATTGGATCATTGCCAAAGTTATCATATGCAAGCAAGACAACTTTGGTAGAATTGATAACTTTGACTTACAAGTGATGTGGTTGATTAAGAATAGGATTAAGGTGAACTGGCCCTTGTTTCTGAGCAACAGGATGATTACCTACAAGCTCGATGTCTCCAAAAAAATTCCTTGGTCTTGTCTTGAATGAAAATGAAATTTTGTCATCAGACCCTCTCTTGACCAAACCCAGCTCTAGGAGTGGGCTCGATAATGGTGATGTAAACAAGATGCACTATTATCAAGACTCTGAAAAAGAATGGTTCTATTCTGATGAGGATAGGTGGTTTTATGAGAACATAGTTGTTCTTGCTCAAACTAAACATGCAGTGGTAGAAGAAATAAGGGCAAATCGAATCCATGAGGATGGTGTGTTAAATGATGCTGAGATGGGTGAAGCAGAAAGTGACAGTGACTCTGACTATGTTCCTGACTATGAGGAGCATCAACAGGGTATTGGTACTCAAGGTTCAATGATCAAGAAGAACGCTTTGCTGAAATCAATCATAGATTTGACACTCAAGAGAACCAATTCAATGAAATGCGGGAGCAGTTTCATAGGTGGAACACAAACCTTGTTGGATCAGCTAATGATTTCTTTCCTGAAGAGAATGTTGCTGCTGAACCCATTAACCCATCAAATGACATCTAGTGGATGCCTTGGAGTTTACTTTTATGTTGCATTTCTTTGTCTTTTTATCTCATACTTCCTGTTAGCCTGTTGTGGCATTACTTTTCACATTTTGACCTATTCTGGTTCTTGACATCACGAACTATCCCTTCTTGATGTTATCAAAGGGGGAGTATATATATTTGGATATGTTTATGTTTATGTTTGGATTTATGTTTGGATATGTTTAATGTTTATGTTTGGATATGTTTATGTTTATGTTTGGATTTATGTTGGATATGTTTAATGTTTATCTATATGTATATGTATGTTTCATGATTACTTTGTGCTATGATTGTTATGATGTTGATATTACCAAAAGTTTTGCCTATATGCTATTTGTGTTGTGCCTGCTATATGTTATACGTTTCAGGGGGAGCTGTGCTAAAACATCAAAGGAAGACTTGCTAAACATATCCTCTTTTGACATCATCAAAAAGGGGGAGAATGAAGGTTTCTAGGTTTTGATGATGTTTGTTAGCTTCAATCTTTTAGATGAGTTGTTTCTAGTTTTTGATTTGCTTATGTTTATGTTTACTTGTCTTAAGATTTTACAAAGCACCCTAGTAATTCTTGAATTCTTGATCTTTGTGTCTTGTATGGCTCTTCTCAATACTTGCATTCCTTTGTGTCCTAGATATGTTAATTCTGCTCTCTGCCTTTGATGAATCGTATCAACTGAAGTTTGAATCGATTCACTTAGCCCTTGAAACAAAAGTAGGACTCTCTGAATTTGTATGAATCGTATCACTTGTATAGTGAATCGATTCAAATTTGTATCGTATCATTTTTGTTTGAAACGATTCATCCAACTCTCTGACATGGTATGAATCGATTCAAAGTTGTTTTGAATCGTATCAATCATCTTTTGGGTTAATTGAGTCGACTCATATTATACTTGACACGTTTCATTCTTCATCATATTTTCCTTTGTCTTATATGCCTTGAATCGATTCAAACATTAAGAGAATCTATTCATCTAGTTCATTTTGTACGAATTTCTAGCCTTTTCCCTAACCACTATATATACTCTTATCCTCTTCTTTCCCATTTCATTGAATCATTTGCATTTATTCTATCTAGGTCTCAAAAATTCTTTGCTCATACATTCTTCATGATTAAACACTTTTTCTTAGAATCATGTTGTCTTTGAGTGTGTAGATTCTCTAGGGTGCTAGTATGGATTGTAAGTTGGTTCTCTCAAGAAGATTGGTTGGGCTTAATCAAGGCTTCAAAGGAGTTGAATAATTTCATTCCACCTCCAAAGGTCTTGGGGATCTTTCTAACCGTTCTTGAAGTTGAACGGAGTTCGTGTACCGGACGTAGCATTGAAGACTCGAGTGAAGAGTTCGAAGAAGTGCACGGGTAATTCAAGGATCCAAAGATTCAAGGGGTACTTGAAGTGTGGGGGAGCTCTGTTTTACATATGAGTTGAAGAATTAGGGCTTTAATTTGAAGGAACTATTGTAAACATTGTAATCAACTTTTCATACATAGTGGATGACCTTGGTGAAGGCGTACTTCATGTAGTAGAGTAGAGGTAACCCTTAGCGAAGACGAACAAGGGTGAACTACTATAAACATCGGTGTTCTCTTCTCTCTCTCTCTCTCTCTCTCTCTACTTTAATGTAGCACTTGAATATTTGAATAATTGATTAGTAAATTGCTAGTTTTTATCTAAGTAGTGTTTTCTCAAAAGATTAATCTAACTCCATTTGATTTAGGTTAAAACAATTTCCCTTGGATCAATTAATTGCAATACCAATTCAATTATTCAAATTCATGTGTTTTTTGTATCTTGTTCAAGGCTTGTTAATAATTGATTGTTTTAAAAAGATTTGTATCATGAATCTCTCAATTCTAAGATAAAATCTTATTCCACATATATTTGATATTTGTTAATTCATTGTCTGTGATTGTTCAAGCAAATTTCAAATTACCATAAAATTATATTACTGCTAGTGTTTGTGTCACGTTTTACGTAAGTACACAAATTAATGTTTATGGTTTTTTTAGTTTGTTTATTAATAGTACTTCAATCAAATATTTGATTAAAATATTAATTGGCGTGAAATCCAATTTATATGTAACAACAAATAAAACTCCAATTATATATCATATTTTTCAAAAAGAAACTGATCATTCCATTATTCTTCTAAATATTAACTTTTTTGGGGGAATTTTTGTGGTCGTTGTTGTTACAGACCACCAACATTAATGTTTTGGATAGAAGAAGGCGCGATGAGTTAGATTTTGAGTTCCTAGGTAATAAAGTTGGAAAGTCATGGCAGCTCCAAACAAACTTGTTTGGAAATGGAACCAGTGGTCATGAGGAGCGTTACGATCTCTGGTTTGACCCAACCAAAGAATATCATAGATATATCATTCTTTGGACATAAACAAATATTATGTAAGTGTTGTCTTTATTTTTTTATATGTGTGTCTCTATTACTACATTCATTCATACACTACAATTAAATGTATATTTCTTTTGTTAACCATAGTTAAGTTCAACCGAAAATTATAATCCACACTATAAATGCTAGTTAGGATCTTAAATTTGTCAAGGTGCACTTAAAATTGGTATAAGTAGAACTTTTTTTATATGTAGTAGAACTTTATTACAAAAGGAAAAAAATACTTTTTTTATTCAAAATAAAAGAAGATAAATATAAGTATCGTGGTAACTAGATAAATGAAAATTAGTTAGTTGAAACACCATAAAGAAAATTGTTATGTGTGTATATATAGCTGGAAAAAAATTTAATTTAATTTCACAGGAATATTATAAACTTATAGTATTTGCTACTTACCATATCTTTTGTTGAAAAATTTGTTCATTAATAGTACATTTATCACATGTTTGATGAATTATTGTAGATTTTACGTTGATGAAATTCCAATTAGAGAAGTGTTATGAAATGAGCAACTGGAAAGTAATTACCCATCCAAACCAATTTATTTGTATGCTACCATATGGGATGCGTCGAATTGGGCCACACACGAAGGAAATCACAAAGTAAACTATAATTACGGTCCTTTTGTAGCTACATACAAGAATTTAATCCTCGAAGGTTGCATTTTTTATCCTATTCAAGTTCCAGATGATGAATTTTGCTCAGACAATCTCAAAGCTCAAGATTACACCATTTTGAACCCCTTGCGCCGCCTCAAAATGCAAAACTTCCGCTAACATTTTATGTCCTACTCGTAATGTTATCATACACATAGGTAGCCTATCCCACCACCGGAGTGAGTTATTGTTCTAAAAGAGAGACAAATGTTTAACAAGAATGGATTGTTAAAATTTGGTCGGAGTCGTCGCCGACATTCTAAGAGGAGAGGTCGTGCTTCAACTCTAATGGGTGATATGATGTTTTGATTAGATGAGTAGATTAATGTCAATTTTTTTTTCCTTTTCTCAATATAAATTATTTGGTATGAGTTAATAAATGAAGTGATTATTATTTCCTACACAAATAATGTGCTTTTGGTGTTATTCTTATGTTACGTGGTGTGTGTTGTTTAATTATCTAGAATTTATAAGAAATGCTTCACGAAGGCCTCCCAACTTGTTTATGGTTTAAGGTTTAGGGTTTAGGGTTTAGAGTTTAGGGTGGGATAAGGTACCTATGTGTATGATAACAATGTGAGTAGGACATAAAATGTTGGCGGAAGTTTTGCATTTTGAGGCGGCGCAAGGGGTTCATAATTGCGTAATCTTGAGCTTTGAGATTGTTTGAGAAAAATTCATCATCTGGAACTTGAATTGAATAAAAAAAATACAACCTTTGAGGATTAAATTCTTGTATGTAGCTACAAAAGGACCATAATTATAGTTTACTTTGTTATTTCCTTCATGTGTGGCTCAATTCGACGCATCCCATATGATAGCATACAAATACATTGGCTTGGATGAGAAATTACTTTTCAGTTGCTCATTTCATAATACTTTTCTAATTGGATTTTTATCGACGTAAAATCTACAATAATTCATCAAACATGTGATAAATGTACTATTAATGAACAAATTTTTCAACAAAAGATATGGTAAGTAGCAAATAGTATAAGTTTATGATATTTCTGTGAAATAAAATTAAAAAAATTTCAGCTATATATACACACATAGCAATTTTCTTTATGGTGTGTCAACTAACTAATTTTCATTTATCTAGTTACCACAATACTTATATTTCTCTTTTATTTTGAATAAAAAAAGTATCTTTTCCTTTTGGAAAAAAAAGTTCTACTACATATAAAAAAAGTTCTACTTATACCAATTTTAAGTGCACTTGGACAAACATAAGATCCTAACTAGCATTTATTGCGTGGGTTATAATTTTCGGTTGGACTTAATTATGGTTAACAAAAGAAATATACATTTAATTGTAATGTATGAATGAATGAATGTAGTAATAGAGACACACTTACGTGTAAAAAATAGAGACAACACTTAAATAATTTTTGTTTCTATCCAAAAAATGCTATATCTATGATATTCTTTGGTTTGGTCAAACCAGAGATCGTAACTCTCCTCACGACCACTGGTTTCATTACCAAACAAGTTTGTTTCGAACTGCCATGCCATGGATTTCCAGTTTTACTATCCAGGGACTCAAAAATATAACTCATCATGCCTTCTTCTATTGAAGACATCAATGTTGGTGGTCTATAACAACATACTTAAACAATCATAAACATTAATTTGTGTACTTACGTAAAACATGACACAAACACCAGCAGTAATATAATTGATGGTAATTTTATCTCCGCGTTAAAAAATCAACTAGTGTACATATCAATGGATTTGAATCCAGAACATATTCATAAGAAGAAGAAAAAAATCAGTATAGCCTAGAGTATGTTTTTGCATGTTTATAATTAATTTCATTTAACTTACTAGAATGTTTATAAATAATTAGTTTTACAGAATTTTCATCAATTGATGGAAGAACGTTTCCCTTTCCACAAAGATACGTAAAGCCATCATGAAAGGGTATGGTGGCTAGTTCGAAAATAGAATTGGTAAAACTAAAAAGAACAAATAAATGAAAAAAAGAGAATAAAACATAAGTTTCTCTAAAATCATCCATGATAATTTTTCTACTCAACAAATCTCCTCTTCTTTGTTTTCTTCTTCTAGTCACTTTGGTCTATATTTATATACAAAATTAGGTGCTACAAAAGGAAATCAAGTTAGTGAATATTGGTATTTAATTCACGCTCCTATCTAGTGGCAAATAGCAACGTCAGTTTTGGAACGATCATAATTGGGTAGATTATTATTACACTTAAATGACATGACACGTATTGTCTAAAGAGGAGCGAAATTAGAAATGCAATCCCTTCAATTAACTCCAAGATTGCAATTCATGTCGTTTCCTTTAAGACATTAAACCATAAGAATTGTTAATCTTGTCTAGAAAGAGTGGAAAAATAAAAAACAACTCATGACCGACACATTGTCGCGACGCGGAAAAAGGAAATTGCCACGAGTGTAAACACTCACAACGATAACAGAGTCTCCACCGAACTTTATTTATCCCAAAACAGGAAAAGGAAAATATCGATAAACCTTGGGTGAACATGGTCCATGAACCATGAGATGGGTTCGGAAGTTGGTTATGCGAGGGGAAGGTGTTAGAACCCATCGCATCCAATGTACTCAACGGGAACCATTTAGGGGGAAGGTTCGCTTACTCTCACAGGTTTAGGTTATCCGTCCACGTGCTAGTTTATAATTTCTACATTATTAAAACAAGAAAAAAGATTTTTTTTATTTTGGGGTGCTTGACGAGATTTTGCGATCCCGCTCCTACGTATTCCCGTGTGCAATGGGAAACTCAAAGCTATGTAGTTCTTTGAAAAAAAGATTTGTGGGTTGGTTGTTTTTAGCGAATAATGCTTATGTCGCATTCCGCGGATACAACAATGCTTGTATGCTGCATTAGGAGGCTTAAGGATGTGTATGTGTCAAAGGAATGGTTAAAATAATATCTAGTTAGAAAAAACAAATTATTAATGAATAATGTTTATGTCGCATCCCACTGATACAACAAAAACTTGTGTGCTTGCATTAAGAGGCTTAAGCTTTGCATGTGTCGGAGGAATGGATAAAACATTATCCATTTTTTTTTTCTTAAAAAGGAATTTAAGTGTGTTGGATTGATTTTAAGGTTTTTAGAATGAGGATAATCCCAAGATCACGAAACATACGTCAGGGATATGAACTATACGGGCGCAAAAAGACATACATCAGATCGACCCTTTGTCATTCTTTTTATTATGAAAATATCTTAAGTTAAATAGTGAGGATAACCCAAGATCACGAGACATACGTCAGGGATAGGAATTATCCAGGTGCAAAAAGACATATGTCAAATCGACCCTTTTTCACTATATTTATTATTAAAATATCTTAAATTAAATAGTGAGGATAACCCAAGAACACGAGACAAACGTCAGGGATAGGAATTATCCGGGTGCAAAAATAAATACGTCAGATCCACCCTTTTTCACTATATTTATTATTAAAATATCTTAAATTAAATAGTGAGGATAACCTAAGATCACGAGACATGCGTCAGGGATAGGAATTATCCGGGTGCAAAAAGACATATGTCAGATTGACTCTTTTCACTATATTTATTATTAAAATACCTTAAATTAAATAGTAGGATAACCCAAGATCACGAGACATACGTCAGGGATAGGAATTATCCAGGTACAAAAAGACATACGTCAGATCGATCCTCTTTCATTATATTTATTATCAAAATATCTTAAATTAAATAGTGAGGATAACCCAAGATCAAGAGACATACGTCAGATCGATCTTTTTGCACTAAATTTATTATTAAAATAAAATTTGTGTTTCACCAGACAGTACAAAAATGTAAAGAAAAGTGAAGGGGTAGAAGATGATAAAATGCAATATGAATATGAAAATGAATGAATGAGAATGCGGTAAATACACAAGTAAATAAATATGCATGCAAGACTTAAAATAAATAAATAATTGAACAAATAAAACACAACAATAATGGTGCAAATGTCTAAATAAATAAATGAGCATAAAAAAAAATTAAATAAACATCTTAAGAGAAAAAATAGGCGCTATAAGAAAAACACCTTTGTTAGTGCAAATATTTGCCTCAATAAGCTTAAAGAAGCTATTGTTCAAATAATCACTTATTTGCATAAGCTAAAAAGCAAAAGAACAAATTTAAAATGACTTATAAACATAAGCCCACAAAAAAAAAAAAAAAAAGATCTGTAAAGATCACCATTGTTAGTGCAAAAATTTGACTCAAATGCTTAAATAAGCATTTGTTCAAATAAACACTTATTTTGAGAAAAAAAACGATTAAAATAAAGTCACAGAGAGAGGTTCAGATTTGAAAAGGAGTGAGCAAATAACATCACAAATCTAGAACCAAAGCCCAAGTCCATCCCCTTCAACAAACAAAAAAAAAATCAGCAAAAACAAAAAAGGAGAGTGGGGTCCGTGGGTCAAAGGAAGGAAGGAGTTCAACTCCTTCCTCAACGCTTTCACGCAGCAACACCAACATTCAAGAAACAATTTCCCTCAAAACTCAAAAACTCAAACAACCATCAAAACTCACAAATGAATATACCATCTTGTTAGATTTTTCGCACTGATCATGAATCTACGCTTAGATTTCACAATGGAAGTTTGTACTGAGAGAAATGTAAACAACAACTTCAAACCAAAAAAAATCAAAAACAACGTTTTAAGCAAATCTAAACATTGAAAAGCTTCATAACACTTCAAGTAACATAAGTATACCGAAACCCACCTTGTTTGAGCCCCGAATTGCTCTAACCAATTATAACTTTTTCTTAGAAATGATGAGTTTAGGATTCACGGTTCTTGGTGGTTTTTCTTGTGTTTTTGAGTGTTTTTTAATCTTTTGAGAGTGTTTGGAAGCTTTTGGTTGAAGAAAAATGAAGGTTTCTGGTGTTTTGAGAATTTTTTATTTTTCTATGAAAGTAGTGAATTTTTTATCTTCAATTTTCCAGCCTCTATTCATCTGAGCTCATGGGGTATTTATAGAGAGAGTGACTTGTTGATCAAGAGTGGAAAATTAGGGCAAGTGTGGTGCAAGAAAAGGGCAATTTGGAATATTTGCAAAAATGAGATTTTTTTTGTCATGCCTTTGGTCATGGGTGATGAGGTGTACAAAAATGATGAACTGTTATATGTGAGGATGGTTCCAGATGCTCAAATTGTGGTGAAGGAATCAAATGGGAGTGAAATGTGCATTTGGAGTGAATTTGTCAAAGTTGATGTTTTTTTTTTTGGATTTTATTTGAATTTTGTGCTATTGAAAACATAATTGATGCAAAGATATGATTTTTGTCATTGGGAATGATATATGAATGAAATAAATCAAAGTTGGAATTTTGGGTGTGATGGAATTGAGTTTTTTTGAGGATGAAGTAACAAAATAAAAGTATGAAAGAAAAAAAAAGTGCATAAAAATGAGAAATTTGAAACTAACTTGTATACAAGTAGGTAATATGAAAATCTAGATGGAAATGCATTTCATGCAACAAAAAAAATATAGATTTATTGATTTTTTTTAGAAAAGTTGACTTTGGTCAAAGGTTGATTTCAGCCAAAGGCTAACTTTGGTCAAAGGTTGACTTTTTCTTTTTTATAAAAATTTAGAAAACAAGAAGAAAGAATGAAAGATTTGGCTAGGGCAAAATTGAGGTATGACAGCTGCCCCTATTTAATCATCTTATACCTTTGAGTGCGAATGACCTAAGACTTCATACTTTTGTGGTGAAAGGTAATTAAATATAAATGCCTCAATTTTGCTCTATGGAGGTAAAACATGAACTGGATGCTGATGAGAGATGATAGAGTCGAGTATACCTGTTTACCATTCCTGTGTCAGAGGAACTTAAACCAGACATATTCGAAAGTAAGATTAATGAAAACAACCTTATCCAGTCGCTTACACTGAAGATCGATTGTTGAGGAGATCTTATCTAGCCGCTTGCGCTGAAAATAAATCTGAGGAGGACGAGAAAAGTGATCTTATTTAGTCGCTTACACTGAAAGTCGATCCCTGAGGAAGAACGAAGAGGGTGACCTTATTCAGCCGCTTACACTGAAGGTCGATCCCTGAGGAGGAAGGGAGGAAGGTGACCTTATTCAGCCACTTACACTGTAGGTGACCTTAATCAGCCGCTTACACTGAAGGTCGATCCCTGATGAGGAAGGGAGGAAAGTGACCTTATTCAGCCGCTTACACTGAAGGTCGATCCCTGAGGAGGAAGGGAGGAAAGTGATCTTAATCAGCCGCTTACACTATAGGTCGATCCTTGAGGAGGAAGGGAAGAAAGTGATCTTATTCAGCCGCTTACACTGAAGGTCGATCCCTGAAAAGGAAGAGAGGAAGGTGATCTTTTTCAGCTGCTTACACTAAAGGTCGATCCTTGAGGAAGAAGGGAGGAAGGTGATCTTATTCAGCTGCTTACACTGAAGGTCATTCTGAGGGGACCTTATCTAGCCGCTTGCACTGAAGATCAGTCTGAATGGATCTTATCGAGCTGCTTTCACGGGAAATCAATCTGAGGGGACCTTATCCAGCCGCTTGCACTAAAGGTCAGTCTGAAGTTGAATTAGATCTTGTTCATCCGCTTTCACTGAACGTCAATCTTTGAGTATTCGTTGTGGGGCTCTACATGGAGAGGTTGCTGAGGATAGAGCTTAAGGTATCCTATTAAAGGGTTCTTCGAGAAGACTTGTTGGGGAAGCAGTCAGACATCCTGTAACTCTTTAACAAAACTGTTGGGGAGACGATTTATCAATCGACTTGCTGGGGAAAAGGTTGCACTCCGTTTTCCAAGATTAAAAGACTGAAGAATGTACTCTGCGGGGAGGAACCTTTGAATCAACTTTCATGAATGCATGCTTTGGATGATGCAATGATGATTTTTGCATTAAATAGTGCAATGATTGTTTATGCACGTTTGACACCTAATAATGCAAAGTTAATGCAGATGACATACATGAGTTTAGATACATGAGCTTAAATGCGTGAATTTGGATGCATGACTTTTATTGGGGAATTCAGTTTCTTCCCCACGCCTGGGGACTTGAACATTTCTGTCTTTGCTGAAGTGGTGAAGTGGACCTTTAAAAGTCAATGTTGCCTACCAGTCATCCTGCTGGATCTTTAACGAGGAATGGCAGCTTACGTCCAATTGGACCAAAGTGATAGCCAGGATGTCATGTGTTGTGGATAGGGGCACCTTGCTGTATGCCATCAATCTTCCTTTAAGCACTTTAAACATCAAAGTAGTTTACTAATTTCAAATGCTTTTTATTTTCAAATTTTTAATGCTTTATTTGTCATAAATAAACAGCCTAAATGCACACAATTAGAATGATAAAAGGAAGCTAACCAGCGACATGAATGAGAATGGGAATTTTATTGATTTGCACAAAAGTGCAGAAAATTATTACAAAAGGAGGCAAATCCCTTGAAGAGTTGATTGCAAATTGAAGCTAAGATAATGGCAATGAAAAATAAATGAATTCCATCGAATCATAAAAGTTCCATCATTCCTCATGATTTCGGGTTCACAGCACCTTGCTTCTGAGAATGGAGACTGGGCCAATCTTTTCCATCTAAAGTTCGACTTTATGTGAGGTCGAGGATCGCAGTCTTACGCCTTTTCCTTTTTTATTGTGTATTCCCTAACTTTTGCCTGGATTACTCGTTGTGAGTTATCAATCCACCAGGATACCCTTTTCAGCCTAAGCCGCCCTTTCGGGTTTTCAACTTAGCGGGTCTTATTTTCTTTTTTATGTCCCTAATTTTTGCCTGGACCGCCTTTTCAGGTTTTCAGCCCACTGGGACGCTCTCTATTGCCTAAGCCGCCCTTTTGGGTTTTCAACTTAGCGAGCTTTTATTATTATTTTTTTAGGCATAGTATTTCTTGATTGCGTCAGAGTTCTGGGAGTGGATACTCTTCTCCGTCCATAGTAGCCAGATTAAGGCCCCCCCCGCCCTAATAAGGCCTTTTTCACAACATATGGTCCTTAATAATTAGGAGTCCATTTTCTATAGGTGTCCTTGTGAATGGGTAATATGACTTTCAGTACTAAGTCACCTTCCCTGAACTATCTTGGAAGAACTTTCTTATCAAACGCCCTCCTGAGCCTCTGCTGATACAACTGACCGTGGCACATGGCTGTCATCATTTTCTCATCAATGAGGTTAAGTTGGTCAAGCCGACTCTAAACCCACTCTGCTTCTTCAAGTTTAGCCTCCATCAAGACTCTAAATGAGGGAATCTCGACCTCTACTGAGAGTACTGCTTCCATGCCATAGACTAGTGAGAAATGAGTTGCCCTTGTTGAGGTGTGAACTATTGTTCTGTATCCGTGAAGCGCCAATGGGAGCATCTCATGTCAGTCTTTGTAGGTCTTCACCATCCTTTGTATGATTCTCTTGATATTTTTATTGGATGTTTCTACGGCTCCATTCATCTTGGGCTGATATGGTGATGAATTGTGGTGTTTAATCTTGTAGTTGCAACACAATCCATTTATTGTTTAATTGTTCAAGTTGCTGGCATTATCAGTAGTAATCTTATTGGGGATCTCATAACGACAAATTATCTCTTTCTTATTGAACTTAACAACAACTTGTCTAATGATATTGGCATATGAAGCTGCTTCAACCCATTTGGTGAAGTAATCTATGGCCACAAGAATGAAACGATGTCCGTTGGAAGCTTTCGGCTCAATCCTTCCGATCACATCTATGCCCCACATGGAGAAAGGCTATGGCGATGTCAAAACATTCAAATGAGTAGGCGAGACATGTATCTTGTCTGCATAAATCTGACATTTGTGATACTTTTTGACATGGTTTAAGCAATCTGCCTCCATGATCAACCAATAGTAGCTTGCTCGGAGTATTTTTCTTAGCCAAGGCATGTCCATTTACATGTGTACCAAATGACCCTTCGTGGATTTCTTCAATGAGCATAACAGCTTCCCTTTCATGTCTAGTTGCAAGGAAACGCCTATCTTAACCTTTTTCTTGTTCTCTTCAGTCCCCAGGTTGATCACATCCACTAGTTCTTGATGAGGTTGAATCTTTCTTTGCTCTTGATCCAACAATCGGGCTAATTCTTCTGGAAATTCACAGCCTTCCTCTTCTGATATGCGAGAAATTATTGCAAAATATATTTTTGGGATATTTTTCTGCATGATATATTTTTCTTATGATTTTAGGATGAATGCAAAATGATCATGATATGCGAGAAATTATTGCCATTTTATTATCTTTTTGAAAAATTGGAAAAAGAGAAGAATAAATAGGACCAAAAATTGTGCACATAAAATACTTTTTATTTATTGAAAATTAAGCACTAAGACAAAATAGCCCTACAAACTCATCCTTTTGCCCTGGGCATGGCAAACGAGATTTGAAAAAAAACAAAATTACTTTGAAACTAAAGTGATCTCTGGAATTTCAACAGCTTTCCAGTTATAGAGGACTGTGTTGGAGGAACATCGGTGCACCAGTCATGACTTCTTTTATTGGTCTCTCCCTCTTCCACCATAGCTATTTGATCCTCAGATCTGAACCCAACGATGTGGAAATTCTCTTGAATACTTAGGATGGTCCCTTGATCTTTCATCTTCACTCCTATTCCTTTTTTCGTTTCTTTTTTTTTTTTTGCACATAACAAAAGACCTTCCAACATCTTAATGCCCCTACTTAAGGAATCATGCTGCTCTTTCCAGTTATCCATGACGAACCTTAAAACACTTATTATCCAATAATTGCGTCGGGAGTATAACTGTTGATGTGAACGGATGAAAATGAGATGATGAATTTTTTTATGGATGCAAAAAAAATTTAGTATGAATTTGTATGAAAAATGTTTTTGTATGAATTTTTGTTATGAATGAATGCATGAGTGTATGGATGCGTGGATGCATTTATGTAACAGATTTTATCACGGTGAAGCAGAGGTTTAAACACATGTTCTGAGGTTGAAAAGGTCCAAGGTTACCTGCAAACCACCCCTTCTCACATGTTGGTTCTAGGTTTGATAAGGTGCCTAAAATCATAGATTCCCTTTTGCAAACAACGTCGCTGTTGCAAAATTCTCACAACAAATGTCCCCAAAAGGAAATCTCCTCTAGGTGAGGTCACTATGCCAACCGGGAGGGTCAACACTACGCAACCTCGACTTGGGTTCCAAACAGAGGTTCCTAGTAACACGTTTTTGGGGTTCTAGAAAGGTCAAAAGGTCCCTAAGGTCATGGATCCAACATGAAAAAATTGGCGCTAGCGAGAAATACGTCAGGACGGCCAACATTTTCAAGACAATCTACCCTAGGTGGGGCTTTTATACCAGCGCTAGCGAGACATACGTCAGGACGGCCAGTAATCAACCATAAACTTATCTTAAGTTTTGCTCAAGCTCGGGTGTAGAGCTTCACTTGGTAACCAAGCTACATGGGCAAAAAGAAAAAAAAGGAGTAGAAGTCGAAGAAGCAGCCATCAGATAATAAACAGTAAAGATAAAAGATAGAGCATATACGGAAAACCTGGAAAAGAAGACAAACAATAAACCCCAATAAACCAGGCTTAACTCTCAAGTCTCCCCAGTAGAGTCGCCAGCTGTTGCGGCGCGAAAAATAGGAAATGGCCACGAGTGTAAACACTCACAACGATAACAGAGTCGCCACTGAACTTTATTTATCCTAAAAGAGGGAAAGGAAAATATAGATAAAACCTTGGGTCAACATGGTCCATGAACCATGAGATGGGTTCGGAAGTTGGTTATACGATGAGAAGGTGTTAGCACCCCTCACATCCATTGTACTCAACGGGAACCATTTAGGGGGAAGGTTCACTTATTCTCATAGGTTTAGGTTATTTGCCCACGTGATGGTTTCTTATTTCTACATTATTAAAACAATAAAAAAGATTTTGTTATTTTGGGGTGCTTGACGAGATGTTTCGGTCCCGCTCTTACGTATTCCCGTGTGCGATGGGAAACTCAAAGCTACGTAGTTCTTTGTAAAAAAGATTTGTGGGTTGGTTGTTTTTAGCGAATAATGCTTATGTCGCATTCCGCCGATACAACAATGCTTGGATGCTCCAATTAGGAGGCTTAAGCATGTGTATGTGTCAGAGGAATGAATAAACACTAAATTATGTATCCCTAAAATTAACTTGCTAAAAGTTTATTAGGGTAAATTAAGAAGAAAAAAAGTATTTTTGATATGTCATTCTCATACTCCAATTTTTCCCTAGCCAAAACTTTCATTGTTTCTTCTTGTTTTCTAAAATTTTTACAAAAAGTTAACAAACATATTTTTTTACACCAAATGCA
>Ga0315913_1004538_pt1 | contig 16811 bp, 10 predicted proteins | sample MpolsnodulesMG_FD_207736 | JGI IMG/M metagenome (GOLD analysis project Ga0315913, IMG submission 207736) | Medicago polymorpha root nodule microbial communities from Los Angeles, California, United States - small nodules | ecosystem: Host-associated > Plants > Roots > Nodule | place: USA... | reverse complement strand
CTGCTCTTCAAGAGGTAAACACATGAATCTTAAAGTGTTTAAGTTTCTATTTGATTTGTGATTAATGATTTAATCAAGATCCGTTTTCAATGGGATTTCTTCCACAAAGAGGATTAAAATTTTGAAAAACCCCTCTTAAAATCCCTTCATTACCATCTCAATACCTCACGGTACGAGACTCTCAAGGTCTCATATTTGATAGTGCAAAGCACAAAAACTGGAAGTGGGATATCATTAATGGTTTGCTAAGTGCTAGATACCGGGAGGAAATTAGTAGCATTGCAATGGTGTACCGAGGTGAAGATAACACTAGGGTGTGGAAATACAATAACAAAGACATGTACACTATAAAATACGCACACTTGTTTGCAATGGAAACCCTCATTGTTAACGAGAAGTATCGAGTTTCGAGTGATTGGAGTAAGCTATGAAGCTTGAAGATACCACAAAGAGTTAAAACATTATTGTGGCGAGTTGTGAAAGGTTGCCTTTCAACAAAGGATATATTTCAAAGAAAAGGTGTTCGATGTACAAATGCATGTCCTTTTTGTGAAAATCATTATGAGAATAAAGACATTTGTTTCTCGAATGCGAAAAGGCTAATGAAGTCCGGGCTACGACTGATTTCTGGTCACAAATTAATTCCTTGATGTTAAATGTCGCTGATTTTGTATCTCTTTTCTTCACTATTTTTCCAAACTTGCAACCATACAAAATAATTGATATCTATATACAAACAAAGCAAACAAAAATAACAACAATGAAGAAGAGTCAAAGTTTAGTCCTTAAGAAGCAAAAATGTATATATGAGTCATAAACAATAATGGAAAGATGTTAAGAAACTTCCTTTGCATGGAAACCTTTGCTTCCTTTTGCAATTTTTTAAGCCCATTTTTTTTGTTGAATGAAATTACAAACCATTGTCTGAAAAACCAATTGTTCATGCAAGTTGGAGTCAAAGGTTTGAAATATCGTTTTGTTCAAATTGGGATTAGGATTGCTTGATGATAATTTTGAGTGAGGTGGATATTACGTTTTTTATTTAAAAAAGCAATAGTTTCAAAATTTTATCAACTTTATTCAAGCCTCATTACAAACTTTTGGAAGTCCTTGAATATGCGTTGAAGATAATTGAGTGTACGCAACATATAAATAATTGAGTATGAGTGAAATACTTGTCTCCATCTACCCCCTAATTATAAATGGGAAAAATATAACGGATCAAGATTTGCTCCCACAAAAATAAAAGATCAGAATTCCATAATCGTGATGATAGAATGGCCAAAAAGTGTAATTAAACTTTTTTAATGATAAATGCTAATATGTTGATTATTGTGTCTGTATCTTCTTACTTGTCGGGGTTTAAACAATATACATTTAATTTCTTATCTTATTTAGTCTCTTAACCTTTTTAATTTGAAACTATAATGAAAATCGTGTGTCTGTTTTTAAAGACGTTTTCCTTTTTCAAGAGGTCCTTTAAATTTGAATGATATATTTTATTTGATCCGAACTTATATTATTCTGTTAGCTTTCTTTTAACTCTGTTAAAATAAATTATTTTATCAAAATGTCCTTTTATATCCAATTGGGTTAAATAAGTAAATTGTTCCTCTAAATATACCAATATTTGGTTTTAGTCCCCTAAAATATTCCTTAGACTTTTGGTCCCTCCAAAATTTTCCATCCATGAAATTAATCCCTACTTTTTAGTTAAATCAAGTCTAACCTTCATATTTTTTTAATGAAATTTTTCAGAAATGGGTAGAAAAATATGACAATATTTTCCAAAAAATTATTAGATTTTTTTAACAAAATATGAATTTAATATGATTTTTTTTAGTACCAAAAACATAAAATATTCATATTTAATTCATATTTTGTTAAAAAATATTCTGATTGTTTTGGGAGAGATTGTCATAATTTTCTACCCATTTTTGAAAAATTTCATTAAAAAAAATATAAAGGTTAGACATGAGTTGACTATAAAGTAAGGATTAATTTCATGGATGGAAAATTTTGAAGAGACCAAAAACCTAAGGAATATTTTAAAGAGACTAAAATCAAATGTTGCTATATTAGGAAGATCATTTACTTATTTAACCCTATCCAATTCTACTATCAGTTTTCTGGCCATCAAATGAGTAGTAGTCTCTTGCTCTTATCTCCCTAGCTTCGAGGTATGTCTCTATATAATCCACCCAACATTTCAAAGATTCAACACAAGCACATCAAAGTGTGCTATCTTTTCAACACAACTTGTTAATAATTAAGAAAATATATTAACATCAAATGCGACGATGATTGGCGGACAGAGAAAGATGGAAGATATGACACCGGAGAAAAATGGGAAAAAAAGGCATTTTGGTAAACTAAAAAATTGTTTAACAATGTTAAGGGAAAAATATCAAATCATATCAAAGTATATAATTTAACATCTTTGAAAGAAGGATTGTGTATATTTTGAAACATAAAAGAAAGGGTTGTATATCATTATATTTGAATGAAGATCGAGTAAATTTCACATTAGTTTGTTTTGTGTCCATTGTACACTAAATAAAGTAAAAACTAAATATTTTCTAGCATTTTAAAAGTTTGACCTAAACTATTTTTTTAATCCTTGCTCTTTTGCTGTCCTGCCCACTTATCTTTCCCAATAAATCATATTTAAAGCTGATCATGGATCAAAACACAAATATATGGTGATTAGAAAATTATATTGTCTTTGTTGCTTCTATAATTAGAAAAGAAAAGGGGGCCACTATGGATGGTGGGATCAGAAAAATGTTTCCATTAATGTTAAAAAAAAAAGGTTCTTTGCCCTGAGGGCGGGCTCGAGGGGCGGGAGTCCAGGACACCATTTTGATAGGGGCATCAAAATTATTATTTTTATGTAGTAGTTAGTACTACATAGATGTATTTCTTTCTAAATTTCTTTGATTAATTATATTGAAAATATGTTTTTAAAGAACCTTGATTATGAATGAATCTTTTGCAATATTAAATATAAGAAGAAAGACATTTAAATAATTAGAAGGACATAATTTTATTAATTCGCCCAGAACACTAAAAATCTTAGGACCGGCTCTGTTTGAACTCTATGTGAATCAGAAGAGCACTAAAGTTGAACATTTTTTTTTCCCAAAAAGTTGAACTTTTTTAAAGAAGTGAGAAAGTAGAAGAGCACTGAAGGATGTGATTCAATTTTTGCTTGTCGGTTCAGAAATAATAATAATAATTAAGAGTGAACTTTTAATAGAAAACCTTCCCAGGTCTTGAAAATGCTTAAGAGCTTGGAATGTATTTCTCTTAATAAAACTAAAATTAAAAACATCCAACATTGGTTTTTAAAACTGTCCCAATCGGACGTCGCCAGTTTCATCTCTTGATGAAGCCAAAATCAATGTGATATATGAATTAAAATAAAAAATTTCGTTTAACTAAAAAATTTCACTTTCATCTTTAATTTTTTTTGGTTAATATGTTTTTATCCTATGTAATTTGGGCGACTTCCGGTTTACCTTCTGTAAAAAAAAGTTTAGATTTCAACCCTGTAAAATAAGACTCTTTGATTTTAACCCCTGACCCATGTGACTATGCATATCTGATTATGTGGCGTGCTGACTATATAATTAATTTTGTTTTTCATTTTTTTTAAAGGTACACATGACATTTGTGCCTATTTCTTTTTAAAAAAAATTCAGGATTTTTTTTATTACGAAAAATATTTTCCAAAATTTTGAAATATGTATTTTTATGATTTTTTTATTTTTTGAAAAAAATCCAATTTTTTTCATTTTTAAAAAAAAATTGATTTTTTTTCTTATTTTTAAAATATTTTCAGTTTTTTTTATTTTTTATCTTTTTAAAATTGATAGGTTTAGGAATGACACCATTAGAGAGAGAGTGGGGGTAGCACCTATAGTAGAAAAGTTGGTAGAAAATAGGCTTAGATGGTTTGGGCATGTAGAGAGAAGACTCGTAGATGCCATGGTCAGAAGAGTAGATCAAATGGAGGAGAGTCAAGTTAAAAGAGGTAGAGGAAGACCTAAGAAAAATATTAGATAAACCATTAGAAAGGATTTAGAGGTCAATGAGTTGAATCTAAATTTGGTTTATGATATAACACTATGATGTCATTTGATCCATATAGCCGACCCCACTTAGTTGGATAAGACTTGGTTGTTGTCGTCCAAAGCAAAAAAGTGAATGTTACTAATGCACACCTTCGTTAAAAAGGGTGGGTGTGTTATAGCATTATTAGAGTACATTACTCTCCCTATCTTTAAAGACAATAATATTGCAACCCCTCTCCCTCATGTTTAAAAACATACACAACCCTTCTTTTAAATAATTTTTTTCCTTTTTCGAAAGGTCCTTCAAATTTGATCTGAACGTATATTAGTCTGTTAGCTTTCTTTTACCCAGCATTTTAAAGCTCAAACAAAAACTAGGGGTGTTTACGGTGCGGTTTGGTGCGGTTTTGAGCATAAAAGTCATCTAAACTGCAAGACAAAAGAGCATGCGGTTTATCGCGAGATAAAAAAATATTACATTAACTCTAATATTGCCAACTTATTACAAAATAAACATAGGACATTTTATTTTGATGTTTATATGATAAAAAAAATTTTGGAACAATATATGATAAAATATTAGGTAAAACTTATATCAAAATAGGTAAAATTAAGAAGAAACATAAGCATGAAACAAATTATTGGGAAGAAAAGGAAACAAATTCATCACTGAAAATGAATTAAAAGAGATGCAAAGAAATTAGAATCGAACCTTATGGTGCAACAATGGAAAAGAGATTATTCTTGGGCTATGTAATTGGGCTAGTACATGTTTAAGTAATATTCATTATTCTTGCAGTTTGGTTTGGTTTGGTTCGGTTGCTGAGATGTAAACCGCAAACCAAACCAAACCGCGCGGTTCAGTGCAAAAGTTATCCAAATTCATCCGAACCAAGTGCGGTTTTTTGCGATTTCAGTTTGGATTGATTTGATTTGCGGTTTTTCTATTGAGTTGGTTCGCTTTTGAACACCCCTAACAAAAACAATATCAAAGTGCGTTATCTTTTCAAGATAACTTATTAAAAATTAAAAAAATATATTAACATCAAACGCAACACCATTAGTTTGTTTATTGTGTCCATTTTCCACTAAATACAGTAAAAACAAAGTGTTTTCTAGCATCTTAAAAGTTTGTCCTAAACTATTTTTTTAATCCTTGCTCTTTTGCTGTCCCCACAACTCTCAACTGCCCACTCTATCTTTCCCTATAAATCACCATAAAAACGTAATACCATTGATTAACAAACAAGATCATATTTAAAGCTGATCATGGATCAAAGCACAAATATATAGTGATTAGGAAATTATATTGCCTTTGGTTGCTTTTATATCATTAGAAAGGAAAAGGGGGCCATTATGGGTGGTGGTGATCAGAAAAATGTTTCCATTAATGTTAAGAAAAAGAAAAATGGTTCTATTAAGTCCATTTTCATGCATGCTGATATTCTAGATTGGTTTTTCATGGCTTTTGGTTTTTTTGGGGCTATTGTTGATGGCATGATGGTCCCTTCCGTGTTGTTTATCACAAGCAAAATTATGAACTCTGTTGGTAGTGCTTCTGGAACATCAAGCAGCAATTTTGTTCATGACGTCAATAAGGTTCTCACTCTCTCCCTCTCTAGCTTAACAAACACAACTTTGATTCTATCTCAACAGTGTGGAAATTCTTCATTCTTAAACTTTGTTGGGGGTATTTTTATTAAGTTTCAAAAAGTTGTCGATTTCAAATATAAAAAGTATGGACTAATTTGCAAAATTTAAAATTTAGAGACCAATTTACAAATTTTGAAAAATTATAAGGACCAATTTGCAATTTTTTGAAAATATCTAGGGAAAAATTTGTAATCTTATTAAATTTACATGGATCAAATCACAGAAGTTGATCTAATTGTAAAAACTAATTTGAAATTTGCTTTGTATTTACATTGTATAAGTAAAAAATAAAGTCCAGATGATCCAAACACGGAAACTATTTTACATTAAAAAATAATCAAATCTATTAATAAGAGCTTCTAGTGGTAAAATGATTGACCTTGAATCTAAAAATCACATGTTCCTAGCTAGTGTCCTTAAAAATAGGTAAATATAAATATTTTTGTTAGCGTTTTTTAAGTCTTACGATCTTCTCTACTTTAAAATGGGATATCATCCCACCCTAAATTTTTCTCATTAAAAAAAAGTAATTCCACGAACTTATGATGAATTATGCTTACTTACATCTCCTAAAAATTAATTCTAACAAAAAGAAGAATGGGAAAGGGAGACTATTTTCCAATTTGCAAATTTTGAAAAATTATAAGGACCAATTTGCAATTTTTTGATAATATCTTGGGACAAATTTGTAATATTATTAAATTTACATGGATCAAATCACAAGTTGATATAATTATAAGAATTAATTTGAAATTTACATTGTATAGAGTAAACAATGAAGTTCAGATGCTCCAAACGCAGAGACTATTTTACATTAAAAAATAATCAAATCTATTAATAAGGGTTTTATCTAGTGATAAAATGATTGACCTTTTATTCAAAACTCACATGTTCGAGTCTCACTTGTGTCCTTAAAAAGAGGTAAATATAAATATTTTTGTTAACGTTTTTTAAGTCTTAAGGTCTTCTCTATTTTGAAATGGGACATCATCCTTCCATGAACTTATGATCAATTATGCTTACTTACATCAATTATCAAATATGCTTGCTTACATCTAATAAAAGTTAATTCTAACAAAATGAAGAATGGGAAAGGTAGACTATTATCCGTCCCTATGAGCTTATGACTTTATTCATCTCTTTGTTAAAAGAGGGTCTCTTTCCCTTTATATATACACACACATAAACATAATCATAATCTAACTGCGCTTTTTGCTTCCCACTCCCCCTCTATAAATTTACTCTCTTTTTTGTAGTATAAGCTTTTTGCTTCCCACTCCCCCTCTATAAATTTACTCTCTTTTTTGTAGTATAAATTTGTTTTAAAAAATATCAATTACCAATAAATTTGAGGGTGTCTTATGGACCTCTATTAATTACTCTCTTTTATTAAAATTTACCCAAAAAAAATGGAAGATTTGTCGTTGGACCGGGTCCATATTAAAGAGCCTTTAATTTTGATACTACTATTTTTCTTAAGAGCAATGATAGATAGACACCCTTAATGTGTACATCCCTTTGTACCACTCTGAAAAAATTTCAGTTAACCAAATATATGATCTGTGTGACCACTTTTTTTAGTTGCGTGACCACTGTCTTTCCATAATTTATTTGATTAACTAAGTGGAAAAAATAGTGGTCACGCGCATTTTAGTTGCGTGACCACATTTTTCAGCTTTTATATAGTGGTCACGCAATTGAAAAAATTTGGTCACACAGACCAAATTTACATGATGTAGAGGCAATCAAAAAAGCATATTTGGTTAACTGAAATTTTCGAGAGTGGTACAAAGGGGTGTACACAATAAAGGTATCTACCGATCTTTATTCTTTTCTTAATTCTCGTAATTAAGTTAATGGGTATTTTATTTAGGAACAGAAATAATAAATAAAATATAATAGTGAACCACTAAATTTTGAAGTACAAAATTAATTATTAATGGAGTTCCACAAAAGTTAACCACACATTTTACGTTAAATAGAATATAGTAGAAATATAAATTAAAGTGGCTATAGTTTGGACATGGGGAAAAGATAACAACCAAGTAGAAACAATGCTCTTATAAAAGCAGTGTTTGTTTGGAGTCATACATTTGCATGACTGATTCTTCGTTGAAAACATGTGTGACCTTTATTAACTATTTGATGCAGAATGCAGTTGTTGTGTTATACATGGCATGTGCTTCTTCTTTTGTATGCTTCCTAGGTGAGTATTCAATTCTATTATTATTTTGGTTTTCACTTCTCTTTGACAAGTATTAACATCATTGTACCTTTTTCAGAGGGTTATTGTTGGACAAGAACAGGTGAAAGACAAGCAGCAAGAATGAGAGTTAGGTACTTAAAAGCAGTTCTAAGACAAGAAGTATCATACTTTGATTTGCATGTTACAAGCACAACAGATGTCATCACCAGTGTATCTAGTGACAGCCTAGTAATTCAAGATGTTCTTAGTGACAAGGTATGAAAAAAATATTAAAATTCATTTTAGTTTATATCAAATTTGATTTATACAGATATTAAAATAGAACATGTCATACTAGGTCATACTTTTAAGATTAATGTGTGTTTATTTTTCGGAAGTATACTTCCGTAGATCAAAAATGTGTGTTTATTTTACGGAAGTATACTTCCGAGTGAATCTCTGCTTTTTAGGCCTATTTAAAGACCGACTTTAGATTGAAGTTCTATAATTATATTTGTCACATTAGCAATTAATTAATTTCTTCAAACTTGAAAACTATAGGTTCCAAATTTTTTGGTGAATGCATCTAGGTTCCTTGCAAGCTACATAGTGGTATTTGCATTATTATGGAGATTGGCTATTGTTGGATTCCCTTTTGTGGTTCTACTTGTGATTCCTGGTTACATATATAAGAGGATTTCGATGAGGTTGGCTAGAAAGATTAGAGAAGAGTACAATCAAGCTGGTACAATAGCAGAACAAGCAATATCTTCTATAAGAACTGTTTATTCTTTTGCAGGGGAAAGTAAAACTGTAGCAGCTTTCTCTAATGCTTTGGAAGGGTCAGTGAAATTAGGTTTGAAACAAGGTTTGGCTAAAGGCTTAGCCATAGGAAGCAATGGTGTTGTTTATGCTATATGGTCTTTAATATGTTATTATGGTAGCATAATGGTCATGTATCATGGTGCTAAAGGTGGTACTGTATTTGTAGTTGGAGTAACAATAGCAATTGGTGGATTGTGAGTATACTAATACCCTTTATCTCATTCCTTTCAATTGATACCATAAAAAAAGTTGAATTAGCTTAGAGACAGAAAAATATTAAGTCAATCAGTGTTAGAGATACCGCAATTAAAGACTGACATCAATTTTTCCGTCTAATTTATGTTTCTAATTCAACTTTTTCTATAAACGGTAGGTCAAAAGTTTTGTGCTTTCTTAAGGTGCAAACAAGGTTTTAATAAACGGTACACGATCATGACTGTGGTTGTGTCATCGTGATTTTTAAAATCTCCTTGACCACAATGTGACTATGATTGCAGACCATTTTAATTTTTCTCTCCAAACTCAAAAGTTTCGTAATTACCAAGCTTATGGTTAAAAGTGGTACGTGATTGCAGTTGTCGGCATTCCATCAAAGATTTTAAGGTTCTACGACCACAATTGAAACCCCGTCGATTGTAATTGACTGTGTTTCTCAACAATATCAAGGATCTTGTCGTGCTTTAATGGACAGTGATGTCTTTGTTTTCTGTTAATTATATATTGTTCCTTCTATTATAGGGCTTTTGGAACTTGTTTATCATATGTGAGGTACTTCGCAGAAGCAAGTGTTGCAGGAGAAAGAATAATGGAAGTGATAAAAAGAGTTCCAAAGATAGATTATGAAAACATGGAAGGTGAAATTCTAGAGAGAGTCTTGGGGGAAGTTGATTTCAACCATGTTGAATTTGTGTATCCATCAAGACCAGAAAGTGTGATTTTAAATGATTTTTGCTTAAAGGTTCCATCAGGGAAAACAGTGGCATTAGTAGGAGGAAGTGGTTCAGGAAAATCAACAGTTGTATCACTTTTGCAAAGATTTTATGATCCAATTGGTGGAGAAATTCTTCTTGATGGAGTTGCTATTCATAAGTTGCAACTTAAGTGGCTTAGGTCTCAAATGGGTTTAGTGAGTCAAGAACCTGCTTTGTTTGCAACAAGCATTAAAGAGAATATACTTTTTGGTAGAGAAGATGCTACATTTGAAGATGTTGTAGATGCTGCTAAAGCTTCCAATGCTCATAATTTCATTTCATTGTTGCCACAAGGATATGATACCCAGGTTAGTGTTAATTACTTTTTTTCATTATGCTATTAACCAAATATAATAGAATTTTCCTAGGATATGATACTTGGATTAGTGCTAATTGCTTTTGACATTAATATGCTATTAACCAAATATGAGTAATTATGTGGAATTTTCCTAGGATATGATGCTCAGGTTAGTGCTAGCTTGTTTTGTTATTCTTTTTTTTTTTTTTTAGTGTTTTGTTATTCTTTTTTGGTGGTGGTCGGGATTTGAACCCCGGACCTTCCATGTATTATGCATTGTTCATATCAACTGAGTTAAGCTCACGAAGACATTGTTTTAGTTATTCTGCTACTATAGCCAAATATTTGAGTAAGTGGAATTTTCATGTTTTAAAATAATGAAAAGGGAAAGATATGATTCTACCTAAAATCTTTATATTACGGTTGCAGACTATAATTTAGAATTATAAATGGATAAAGATTAGAAGATAAAGTAAGGAAATTAAATATTTGTAAAATAAACTTTGCTCAAATAATTTCCATTGGAGTATGATTCTACCTAAAGTAAGGAATTTTCATTGGAGTATAAACGTCAAATAATTAGATAGATGCTGACAGAATCAATGACAAAGATATGCTGAATCATTCTCATAGATTTCAATATGCCACTTCCAACTTATTAGAAAATTAATTCCAAATATAATCAAGTTTCCTTTGGAGGGAAAAAAAATTCTCTAAACATAAGGCTAATTATTTTAATTAAATTACTAAAGGATTATGTTTCCAAATATTTTCATAATTAATATTATTACTAAGTGCGTATGTTTAACACATCCACCTCCAAATAAAAAAGTATTTTACAAATAGATACATTAAATACACTACATGCTTTTCTTCATATATGTGAATATTATCAAAAAGATAAAAATAAAGGAGATGAAGGTAGTACATAGCTACATATATATTTGTAATTTAAACTATTACATAAAAAATTTATGTGCAAAAACATTCAAAATGTGTGCTTTTTATAAGACAGAACCTAAGTGCACTTTCTTACGTATTTTTCATCCTAAGTTTTGCCCGTTTTAATATTCCTTACAAGTAAGTTATTAGCATAAATCAGATAACAATATAGAGTTTGATAAAGATATTACATAATGAGGATAAGATATACACTTAGCATTTTATGTGTTTGTATTTGATACGCGCATGATAATAAAAAATATAACTTGAGAAAATATGACAAAATAAAAAAGTTATATTTTTTGTTATCATGCACATATCAAATACAAACACATGAAATGCTAAATATAAATTTTTTATCCTATATTACATACTTTATTTTGCATAACACATTATTGGTTAAAATATGTTTGTAATGCAAGATTAAACTCACAAGAATCAAACTGATTCCACTAAATTAGAAAGGTGTGTTGAGTTAAAGCAAGACGTTAATTGTATGCTTATACTACAGGTTGGGGAGAGGGGAATTCAAATGTCTGGGGGACAAAAGCAAAGGATTGCCATTGCAAGAGCTATAATAAAAATGCCAAAAATTCTATTGCTAGATGAAGCAACAAGTGCACTCGATTCTGAATCCGAAAGAGTTGTCCAAGAAGCACTAGACAAAGCCATCGTTGGACGCACCACCATCATCATCGCTCACCGCTTATCCACCATCCAAAATGCAGACATCATTGCAGTTGTTCAGAATGGTAAAATCATGGAAACAGGATCTCACGGAAGCCTCATGCAAATTGACAGTTCTATTTACACCTCCCTAGTTCATCTCCAACACACCAAAAATGACCAAAACGATGACACTCTATCTATCATGAATAGAGCTCACAATAGTTGTAGATTTGTGAGTCGTTCTAGCTCTTTCAACTCAATGACACATGGTGGTGGTGATGTCGTTAATTATAACAATGTTGTTGAAGATGTTGTTAACGACGTTGATAATAATAATAATAAGAAGAAGAATAAGCAGAAAAAGGTGAAGGTTCCTTCATTTCGAAGATTGTTGGCAATGAATGTTCCAGAATGGAAGCAAGTGTGTTTGGGGTGTTTGAATGCGGTTTTATTTGGTGCGGTGCAACCTATATCCGCATTTGCAACGGGGGCAGTTGCATCAGTTTATTTTCTGAAAGACCATGATGAGATGAAGAAGCAGATTAGGATATATGCTTTTTGTTTTCTAGGGTTGGCTTTGGCCTCTATTGTTTTCAATATGCTTCAACATTATAGCTTTGCTTACATGGGAGAGTACTTGACTAAGAGGATTAGAGAAAGAATGTTGTACAAAATACTCACTTTTGAAGTTGGATGGTTTGATGAGGATCAAAATTCTACAGGTGCTATTTGCTCTAGACTTGCCAAAGAAGCCAACGTGGTATGTTCTTTTCAATTTTTTTTTTTAAAATAGCATGTTATGGTAAATATGCGTATATAATATAAAATCTATGTACTAAGACTGACATACAAAAAGAATTTTCCATAAACTGTCAATGGTGCATCTAGATTGAATCTCGAGAAAATGGTCCAAAGGGGGGCCTTTACCATTTTTAATAAGAAAAAAATTAAATCAAGCTCTTGTCAAAAAAAAAAATACTAAACAATTGAGAATTAATGTAATTTTTTATTAAAATTTATTACAATACCAACTGAGTTAAGCTCACGAGGACACAAGATAAGATTTAGCCCTGTTATATTTTTATCCATTTCAAGAAGAAAAAAAAAAAAGGCGGCCAAATACAACATACATTTTTTTTAAAGTTAGATAGATGTTTGAAATAGTTTAGTTCGTTAAGGTTATTTTTTTTTCAACGTGTTCATTATTTACACTATATCGCATGAATAGTGTGTTTAGTGCATTATACATGTACAAACATGAAGCCCTATGAATGGCCTACATGTCCTGAAATTCTGTCCACATTCATCAAAACATCATCACATATTCTTCTGTCTACAATCATTATTATACTATTACTAAGTGTCGTGAATTCGATGAAAATCACACCAACAAAATATTTGATGTGTGAAGCAAAATAGTCAAGCAACCAATATCAATATGGGAACAATTATAAACACAAGCAAAAGTAGAAAACATCGAGAGAAAGAAAGAGAGAACACACGAAATTTGTTTACCCAGTTCGGTCCAATACTGACCTAGTCTGGGGGAGAGAGCAATCCTCCGTTTCACTATAATGATGAGTAACTTTACAAAAGAGATATCAATGAGTTACAAGAATAAGTCTCCCGCCTAATTCTACGCAAAGTCCCTGGTTTTCTTGTTGATTTTTAAACCCTTGTTTTCAGCCCTCTCTATCTCAAGGTTTACTCTGATACAAAGTATATATTTATAGTAAAAGTATCTCATAAAATTGGAACAAATCTTAGCCCAAAAATACGTTTCTGTTATATTTTCTGCTGGCAAATTTGAGCCCCGATTTTGCTCTTCAACCACCGATTTTTCACGTACCAACAGGCTGAAAAACCACAGCCAAATTCGGGCCCCCGGACAGCACCATTCAGGCCCCGGTTTTGACAGATTCAAAACTTCAACTTTCACCACTTTCACAACACTAAGCGTAGGTCATAATAGAGTAGATGTAGGAGGGACGTTTAGGTAAACATACCGTTCAAGTAATATAATTTAGTGCATCATCCTTTTTTTTTTTTAACAAAATTTGTTTAAAAGTTTAACACATAAACAAATGATGGACTTGTTAAAAAAAACTTTAAGAATTAGCTCGTTACAAACATTTTACTTAAAATGATTATAGGATGTGAATTTGACCTAAACATAACACTATAAGGTGTGTAATCCATCTATCTTTCAATCAAATATTTTATCTTTTGAGCCACTGATTGTTATTCATTTTGAGCAAGATATAAGTTGTAATTATATGTATTTTGATTCTAACTCAATTCTCGGTATAATATAATTTATTTTTGTAACTTTATTTTTTTCAAATACAGGTAAGATCTTTGGTGGGTGATAGTTTGTCACTAGTGATACAAACTATATCAGCAATGGTAGTAACTCTTACAATTGGTCTAATCATTACATGGAGACTATCCATTGTTATGATATCAGTTCAACCAATCACCATTTTTTGTTACTACATAAGACGAGTTCTTCTTAATAACATGTCAAGTAAAGCCATTAAGGCCCAGGATGAAAGTAGCAAAATAGCTGCTGAAGCTGTTTCAAATCTAAGAACCATCACATCTTTTTCATCACAAAATAGAATCCTCAAAATGCTCAAAAAAGCCCAACAAGGCCCACGTCATGAAAGTATCAAACAATCTTGGTATGCAGGTATTGGACTTGCGTGTTCACAAAGCCTCATTTTTTGTACTAGAGCCTTAAACTTTTGGTATGGTGGAAAACTTGTCTCACAAGGATGTATAACAAAAAATCAATTTTTTGAGACAATTATGATTTGGTTAAGCATTGGAAAAGTTATTGCTGATGCTGCCGGTAGCATGACTAATGATCTTGCTAAAGGTTCTGATGCCGTTAGATTGGTTTTTGCAATTCTCGATAGGAATACAAAAATTAAGTCGGACGATTTAGAAGGTTTCAAAGCTGAAAAGTTGATAGGAAAAATTGAATTTTATGATGTACATTTTGCATATCCGGCTAGGCCTAGTGTGATGGTCTTTCAAGGGTTCTCTATTGAAATTGACTCCGGAAAATCAACGGCTTTGGTTGGGGAAAGTGGTTCTGGAAAATCGACAATCATAGGACTAATTGAGAGATTCTACGATCCACTTAAAGGGATAGTGACAGTTGATGGTAGAGACATAAAGAGTTATAATCTACAATCATTAAGGAAACATATTGCACTTGTGAGTCAAGAACCAACATTGTTTGTTGGTACCATAAGAGAAAATATTGTATATGGAGCATATGATGATAAAGTTGATGAGAGTGAGATTATTGAGGTATCAAAGGCTGCAAATGCTCATGATTTCATATCAAACTTAAAAGATGGATATGACACATTGTGTGGTGATAAAGGAGTTCAACTTAGTGGTGGTCAAAAACAAAGAATTGCTATAGCTAGAGCTATATTAAAGAATCCAGAGGTGTTGCTTTTGGATGAAGCAACAAGTGCACTAGATAGTCAATCAGAGAACTTAGTCCAAGCTGCTTTAGAAAGGGTTATGGTTGGAAGGACAAGTGTGGTTGTGGCTCATAGGTTGAGTACCATACAAAATTGTGATTTGATTGTTGTTTTGGATAAGGGAAATGTTGTTGAGAAAGGAACACATTCATCTTTGTTGTCTAAGGGCCCAAGTGGAGTTTATTACTCTTTGATAAGTCTGCAAAAAAGACCAACCAATACAATTGTTGAATCTTAACATGAAAGCAACTCACCATACAAGTCAAGTTTTCATGTTTGAATGGAGAAGCTAGAAAGAATTGATGATCGAGTTGTGGTATTAGGTGAAATTGAAAAGAAAATTGAGAAGAGGCTTAGAGAAATTGGTTGTTCCTTAGATTCCAAAAAACTCCATGTATACCATCATCAAAATTGGTGGTCTAACATAGCACAATTCCTTTTTCTTTTTTTTTTTGAAAGATCAATTCCTATGGTAATTATTATGTGCGTATATTGTAATATAATTGGTTCTTCTTTGACCTTGTAATCTTTGTTGCTCTATATGCCCAATGATTAAATCTTGCCCCTCACCTCGAGCACAAAGGGAGTTAGGAAGATGACACTTATTTGCAGATAAGTCTTGTTATATCTCTTATTTGCAAATTGTGTTAATATAGTCGATGACATTTTTGCTTAAATGTAGATCTTAAGATGGTTTATTTGTCGGAATAATCAACAATGGATTTGGTCCAAGTGGTAAGGAGTCTTGGTTTCTTAAGCAAGTGATCATGATTCGATCTCTAGATTTTGTGTATTTAGGAAATCCAATTGAAAGGAAAGAGTGTTCCCTAGTTAGAGATTAGATGTCACCTCTAAACAAGTGGTGGAAACTTTGTGCCAGTAAAATAGTAAAAAAAATTGTCAAAACAAAATTATTTTTTAAAAGGAAATCGTCTATTATTTAGTGCAATTTTAAAATTGATAGATAAAAAAGTGAAGGTTTTTGTATTTATTAACACATGTTTATATTCCCCTTGAAAAAAACATGTTTATCTAAACTAAAAATTGAACCATGTTTTTCTAAATACTAAAGTATGAGTTTAATTTTGATACATGCAAAAGTTAGTCTAAATAGTCAATGTTAAGTCTAAAAACATACACTAGCACTTATCGCCAAGTTATTTCAAATAACGTTTAAATTTATAACTATATTTTTTTCTCAATTTAAAATCATAATTAAAAATAAATAAATATTAATTTTTTATGAAATAATAAATATTAGGCTTAATTTCAGTTTTGGTCCCCCTATTTTCATTTGTTTATGGAATTGGTCCCCCTATTTTAAAATTTGACAGTTTTGGTCCCTCTATCATATTTTTTAGGCTTAATTACACTTTTGGTCCTCGCATTTTGACCAGTTCACGAAAATGGTCCTGTCTCTTTCAAATCGAACTAAACCGCCCCTAAACTATATGTTTTTTGCAGTTTTAGTCCTACCTCGTATTTTCAACTCCATAAACGCAAAGAACTGGCAGTTTTAGACCTACCCCCTATGCTCAACCATGAAATAGACAAGGAATAAAGCATGTAAGTACAAGGAATCCACTTTATTCAACACACTAAGCAAAAAAAACCTAATTTCTAAGATATGTTTCAAATTAGGGTTTTTTTGGTTAGTGTGCTGAATAGAGTAGATTCCTTGTACCCACA